>Ga0082212_10000320_pt1 | contig 69581 bp, 74 predicted proteins | sample TergutNt197P3_FD_71548 | JGI IMG/M metagenome (GOLD analysis project Ga0082212, IMG submission 71548) | Neocapritermes taracua P3 segment gut microbial communities from Petit-Saut dam, French Guiana - Nt197 P3 | ecosystem: Host-associated > Arthropoda: Insects > Digestive system > Gut ...
GTACGCCGGCATAAGATGGTAGCCGTCGGTCAGCGCCGCCACCATAGCGCACACGGGCGCGAACAGGATGACCGAATAGCCTTTATAGGCTATGTAGGTCAACAAGGCCAAGGAGAGAATTATGCCGATAACCATAGAATACCTCCGGGAGTGATAAGGTTTAGATTATAGATTAGATTAGATTTAGATTAGCCACGTCGAAATCTGCAATACCTCTGAGGTTCTCAGCCATTGTTCCCGATATCCCGGAGAAGCCCTCAACAAATTGAACAACCGGCGCCGCCGGACATCAGACGGCGATCATACGACTTTTATGAAATTTGCCTGGAGTAATAGCTAATTCACCACCCCGATGCAAGAGGTTTTTAGCAAATTTTCCACCCAGGCCGGAACCACTTTGGTGGCCGGCCCATAATCGCTTTCCTGGAAGACTTTGGCCTGGTTGGAAGGCTCCAGGTTCAGCTCCACGGTTCTGGCCCCGCTGTGCCGGGCCATGACGCAAAACTGCGCCGCCGGATAGACATTGCCGGAGGTGCCGATGGAGACGAAGATGGCGCATCTCCTCAGGGCAGCCTCTATTTCTGACATAAAAAAAGGCACCTCGCCGAACCAGACGATGTTGGGCCGGAGCGAACCGGCCGCCCCGCACTTGGGACAGGGGGTGGAGGTAAATAGATCTTCACTCCAGGGCATAACCGTAGCGCACTTCCGGCAACGGACCTGCAAAAGTTCGCCGTGCATGTGCAACACGTTCCGGCTGCCCCCGCGCTCGTGCAGATCGTCAATATTTTGGGTGATGATCAGGGTTTCGCCCGGATATTCTTTTTCCAGACGGGCCAGGGCGAGGTGGGCCGCATTGGGCTGAATCGAACCGCTCAGCAAGGTGCGGCGCAGGGCGTTATGAAAGTTGTGCGACTGTTCCGGATCGCGCTCAAAACCTTCCGGGGTGACCACATCTTCCATGCGCACCTTTTGCCAGAGCCCGTCGGCATCGCGAAAGGTATCCAGGCCGCTTTCCTTGCTGATGCCAGCTCCGGTGAGAATTACCAACATGTCAACCTGCCTTTGCCGCATCCCGGGCGGCGCCGCCAATGATTGCCCGTTCCTCTCCACGCAGGGCCGTCTCCGCATACGTGAACTATGTGCGTAACTCCGGCTTTTTGCAATATAAAAATGGGTTGTCTTTTTGGCGGACTCGCCTTATAAAGATCAGGTCAGCGGCTTAAACCCGCCGGATTGAGCCGCGTAAACTTGAAAAAACCCTGGGCAAACCCAACAGGAGTCTTGAATATGCGTCTGGTGACCCGTTCGGATTTTGACGGCCTGGCCTGCGCTGTGTTGCTACGTTCCATTGGCCTGATTGAAGAGTACAAGTTCGCCCATCCCAAAGATTTGCAGGACGGCCTGGTGGATGTGACGGACAACGACGTGCTGGCCAATGTGCCTTATGTGAACGGCTGCGGCATGTGGTTTGACCACCACAGCAGCGAACACGACCGTCTGGGCGTCGTGGAATTTGAGGGCAATTCCAAACTCGCCCCCAGTTGCGCCCGGGTAATCTGGGACTATTACAAAGGCCATGAAAGCTTTCCGGCAAGCTTGGACTCCATGATGGAAGCCGTGGATAAAGTGGACAGCGCCAACCTGAGCCGCGATGACATCCTTAATCCCAAAGGCTGGGTGCTCCTGGGCATGATCATGGACCCGCGCACCGGCCTGGGCCGCTACCGCGACTATCGCATCAGCAATTACCAGCTCATGCTGGACATGATCAATTACTGCAAAGAAAAAAGCGCCGAGGAAATCCTGGAAACCGACGACGTCAAAGAGAGAACAGACCGCTATTTCGCCCACCAGAAAGACTTTGTGGCCATGTTATCCCGTTGCTCAAAAACCGACGGCAACGTGCTCATCATTGATCTGCGCGATGAGCCGGAGATTTTTTCGGGCAACCGTTTTACCGTCTATGCCCTGTACCCGGACACCAATGTCAGCGTCCAGGTCATCTGGGGACTGAAACAACAGAATGTGGTGATCACCGTGGGACACTCCATTCTCAACCGAGGCTGCACCGCGAACGTGGGTAAGCTGATGCTGGCCCATGGCGGCGGCGGGCATTTCCAGGTGGGAACCTGCCAAGTACCCACGGAAAAAGCCGCCCAGTCCATCCAGGAAATCGTCCAGGCGCTCAAGGGCACATGATGCCGCCGGCCCGCAGCCCCCTTTGTCTTTAGACCGGGAGAGGGGTGCGGCCTTGAACGCCCTTGGGAAAAAGCGACAACTCCTCACTGAATACCTGCGCGGCCTAGGGAGCGTGGCTGTGGCTTTTTCCGGGGGGACGGATTCCGCCTTTTTGCTGCAAACCGCCCATGACGCCCTGGGTGACGGGGTCATGGCCGTGACCGGCTGTTCCCCGAGCTTTCCCCAGAGGGAATTGTGGACGGCCCAGGAATTTACCAGAACCAGGGGAATACGGCATTACTTGGTGAATTCCGAGGAACTGGCCCTGGAAGATTTTGCCAAAAACCCGCCGGATCGCTGTTACTGGTGCAAAAAGCAGCTCCTGGGCAAAATCATGGACTTGGCCGCCCAAAAAGGGGCGGTCCGGGTAGCCGAGGCCTCCAACCTGGACGACGAAAACGATTACCGCCCAGGCTTAAAGGCCGTGGCCGAAATGGGTGTGCTCAGCCCCCTGCGCCTAGCCCGCCTGGGCAAGGCGGAAATCCGCGCCCTGTCCAAAGAAATGGGGCTGCCCACCTGGAACAAGCCCGCCTTTGCCTGCCTAGCCTCCCGTTTCCCTTACGGAGAGCGCATAAGCCCGGAAGGCTTGGCCCGCGTTGACGCCGCCGAACAGTTCCTGCTGGACCAGGGGTTTGAACAGGTGCGGGTGCGCTTTCATGAACAGGGGCGTCTGGCCCGCCTGGAACTGGACGAAGACGGCCTGGACCGCCTGGCGGACGCGGCTCTGCGCCGGCGCGTTGACCTGCATCTGCGCGAGCTGGGCTTTATATACAGCGCCGTTGATCTCCGCGGCTACCTCCCCGGCAGCCTGAACGCCCTCCTGGCGGAATACCGCCAGCAAGGAAACGAATAATGGCGGCTTAGGCTCTACTTTCTGAACCTTATAAAAAATGGGGAGATTCCCCTTGAGCCTTTTGAAAACTAGAAGGAGTTCTCTCCAATACTGTCCGCCGCCCATGACCGGCATTATACGCCGATCTTCCGGCGCAACCGGCGCAGGCTCCTGGAATACGGCGGCCGGAACACCCCGTATTCGGTTATGAAGCCGCTAATCAGCCCGGCCGGGGTGACATCAAAGGCAAAATTATAGGCCGACACCCCTTCGGGGGCGATACGTCCGCCTCCCAAAAAGGTCACCTCCTGCTCAGGCCGCTCCTCCAGAGGTATGCCCGTCCCGTCGGGACAATGAAAATCAAAGGTGGAAGAAGGGGCGGCGACATAAAAAGGAACTCTAAAGCGCCTAGCCAGCAGAGCCACCCCGTAAGTGCCGATCTTGTTGGCCGTGTCGCCGTTGGCCGCGATGCGGTCCGCCCCCACCAGCGCCTTCCGCGCCAGCCCCCGGCTCAGGAGCAGGGCGCAAGCATTGTCACAGGCCAGACGCACTTCCACCCCGGCCGCCTTGAGTTCGTACGCGCTCAACCGGGCGCCCTGAAGCAGGGGGCGGGTTTCGTCGGCAATGACCCGGATCTTCTTGCCCGCCTCCACGGCCGCGTAAATCACCCCCAGAGCCGTGCCGAAGCCGGAGGTGGCCAAAATCCCGGCATTGCAGTGGGTAAGCACGGTATCTCCATCATCCAGCAGGGCCGCGCCATGTCCCCCCAGGCGGCGGTTGACGGAAATGTCTTCTTCCTGAATTGCCCAGGCCTCCGCCTCCCAAACCACGATCAGGCCCGGCGGCTCCAAGCCCGGAGCGCGGCGCCAGACCTCGCGCATGCGTTCCACCGCCCGGCGCAGATTCACCGCCGTGGGCCGGACGGCAGCCAGCTTTTCCAACTGCGCATTTAACCAGGCCGGCCAGCCCGGCCCGACGACTCCCCGTTCTTCGAGTTCCAAGGCGGCCAGCCAGCAACCCCAGGCCGCGCTCACCCCTATGGCCGGAGCCCCGCGCACGGCCATATCCCGGATAGCCAAGATGAGGCCATCCACTGACCGGCAGCACAGATATTCCTCGCGCTCTGGCAGAAGGCGCTGGTCCAACAGACGCAACCGCCGCTCCGCGGGTTCAGGAATGATGGGGCAAAGCCTTCCTTGGTTCATTATCTCCTCGCTTGCTGGCGTCAGGATACGGTAGGGAATGCTTCTTGACAAGTCCGAAATTGCAATTATCTGCTATAAGTGAACCTTAAACCAGACGGCTCCGCAACTGGCAAACATGCCGGCCTGTTGTCCGGGTATGAAGGCTGAATGTGATAATTTAAAAAATTAAATATTCCAAGATACTGGAGGTCACTATGGTTATTGATTTCAGTTCAATTTATGATGTGCCCAATGATTTGGAACGTTTTTTGAATGGAGTATTCCGTAATTCTCCTCTTAATTCGCGTGGAATGGATTATCCAAGAGTAAATATCGCGGAAAATGACGATGGGTACATCGTGGATGTCTGTCTCCCAGGAGTGGATACGGCGGAAGTTGAGCTGACGATCACGGCGCGCAACTTGATCATCAAGGGTGAACGCAAATCTCCAGAAGGGCGCTACTTTCGCCAGGAACGCGGGGCCGGCGTGTTCCAGCGGGCCATCAGGCTCAATGTGCCGGTGGACCGCGACAAAGTGACGGCCAAAAGTGAAAATGGCATTCTGCGCGTGACTCTGCCCAAGGCCGAAGAAGTCAAGCAGCGCAAGATCAGCATTACATCCTGAATTTATCATCTTGCACAGGAGTAAAACATGAACAAAACAACCAGAAAGAGTACCGGAATCATCCCGCCCACAGACATACTGGAAATGGAGGACGGCTTCCATATCATCATGGACCTGCCTGGGGTCAGCCAGGAAAACCTGACCGTGGACATTGAGGAATCGGAATTGGCCATCAACGCGACCAGCTCATATTCGGAGGCTGGCAACGATTCCCGCAGACTGCACACCGAGTTCGGCAACCACAATTACCAGCGCAGTTTCACCCTGTCCGACATGGTGGACCGGGAGCATGTCAAGGCGGTGTTGCGCCACGGCGTCCTGCGCCTATACCTGCCCAAGGCTGAAGCCATGAAGCCCAGGCGCATAAAAATCAGTTGAAAAAACACACGCCAGCCCCGTTTTAGCGTAAACCCGCGCAACAAGACTGAGGTTACTGGAAAAGCGGGCTGGGCGCGGGGGTGAAAAAAATTCATGGAGATATGCCCTATTTTTTCCTTGACTATTGACGTAGGCAAATAAATCAGGCATTTGCCCAAAAGAGGATCGCACGCTGCGTTGGTCATTTGTGACACCGGCATATCAGCTGCGGAGGTTGAACAATTTCTTTGCGAGGTTTTTTATTTATGTCCAAGTCTCTCTATGTGGGCAATCTGCCCTGGTCCGCCACAAAAGAAGAAGTACAGAACCTGTTTGAAGCCCACGGTAGTGTGCTTTCGGTAAAACTCGTCAGCGACCGTGAAACCGGTCGCGCCCGCGGCTTCGGTTTTGTGGAAATGGAAGATCCTGACGCCGCCAAGGCCATTCAGGAACTGGACGGCGCCAGCTTCGGCGGACGCACCCTGCGGGTGAATGAAGCCCAGCCCAAGGCTCCTCGCCAGCAGTTTTAACTTATGGCTTTATGAAAAAAAGACAGACCCCGCCCCGGTGGGGTCTGTCTTTTTACAGGAATTGCAAAATGCTGAAAAGCCTCCTCTTGATTGGCGCGGCCCTGCTCATGTTGCCGGGTTGCTCTTCAATATTTACGGATGACGTCATGGTCAATAAGGAAGAGCGCGGCGCTTCCTTCAGCGTGCGTCGGGGCGTGGTGCTGAACGTCCGCGACATCTACGTCCCTTCAGGTCCACGGGCCGGCAGGGGCGCAAACCCCGTGCAGGAGGCGAATTTCCTGGAGATAACCATTCTTCTGGAAAGCGGTGAGGAAATCATATCGCAACGCGAGGCTGACGATTTCTTCAAAAAAGGGGATCGGGTGCGCGTACTGACCGACCAAAACAACCATTTACGCGTCCAGCACGAATAATCCCGAAAAATAAAAATTCCTTGCCAAATTTTCACTCGCCTATTGATCTTAATTTTATTTTATATTAATATCAGTAATAATTATCAGATTAGATAAGAAAATAAAAAACTATTTCATGAAAGCCCGCTTGGTTTTTTTAGATATTTAACTTGGCGAGCCGTTTATGCATTTATTAGGAGAAGCCATGCAAAACACCAGAATGACCAAGCAGAGGGCTACTATCCTGGATGAGCTACGCAAAGTCACCTCCCATCCCACAGCGGATGAAATATATGGCATGGTGCGCTGTAAAATGCCGCACATCAGCCTGGGCACGGTTTATCGCAACCTTGAACTCCTTACCGAGAACAAGGAAGTGCAAAAATTGGAATACGCGGGCTTCCAGAAGCGCTTTGACGGGAATACGCGCCCCCACGCCCATGTGCGTTGCGAACGTTGTGGCCGGGTGGCCGATGTTTACGGCCATCTGCCGGAACCTCAAATGCCGGAAGGCATGGAGGCCCCAGGTTTTACCATTCTCACGGTCCGCATGGAATTCCTGGGGCTGTGCGCCCAGTGCGGCCAGTAGCCTGCCTTATTTGCGCGGTTCCCAAGAGCGCAGAGCCTCCAGGGCGCGGCTGAAATCCTCCTCCTTATGCGCGAAAGAAACCATGGCCGCCTCAAAGCATGAAGGAGCCAGGTAAACGCCGCATCCCCGCATATGCTTGTACAGGTTGGTATAAAGCGCCGCATCCGCGCTTTGGGCGGAGGCGAAATCCAGCACCTTCCGGCCGGTAAAGAAAATGGTGAACATGCTGGCCAGACGGTTTATGCGCGCCTCCACTCCCTTGGCCGCGAAAATTTTTTCCATCTCCCGGCAGAATTCCTCCACCCTGGCGGCCAGAGCCGCATAATCCGAGACCCGCAGAGCCTCCAGAGCGGCCAGCCCGGCAGCCATGGCCACCGGGTTGCCGGAAAGAGTGCCTGCCTGATATACCGAGCCTTCAGGGGCTATGCGGGCCATAATCTCGCGTCTGCCTCCATAGGCCCCCACCGGCATGCCGGCGCCGATGATTTTCCCCAGGGTTGTCAGATCCGGCTTCACACCGTAATATCCCTGGGCGCAATTGTAGGAGACCCTGAACCCGGTAATAACCTCATCAAAAACCAACAGGGCGCCGTAACGATCGCAGATGGCGCGCAGGGCCTCCAAAAAACCCGGTTCAGGAAGCACCAGTCCCATATTGCCGGCCGCCGGCTCCACGAAAATAGCGGCAATCTCCTCCCCCTGCCGGCGGAAAAGTTCCTCCACCGCCGGGGTATCGTTATAAGGGGCGATGAGCGTATCCTCAACCACCGAAGGCGGGACTCCTGGAGTGCCGGGCAGGGAGAGGGTGGCGACTCCGGATCCGGCCCTGGCCAGGAAGGCGTCTCCGTGACCGTGATAACCTCCGTCAAATTTGACCAGCCGGTTGCGTCCGGTAAAAGCCCTGGCCAAGCGCAGGGCGCTCATGGTCGCCTCGGTGCCGGAACTTACCATGCGGATCATTTCCATAGCGGGCAAAGCCGCGCAGACGACCTCAGCCAGACGCACCTCCGCCTCGCAAGGCGCTCCGAAGCTGCTTCCGCGCTCTGCCGCTTCCACGATCGCCCGCAACACCCCTGGATGGGCATGCCCCAGGATCAACGGCCCCCAGGACTGCACAAAATCAATATATTCCACCCCATCCGCCGTGGTGATCCGGCTGCCACTACCCCGGACAATGAACAAAGGAACGCTGTCCACCGCCAGGCAGGCGCGCACCGGACTGTTCACCCCGCCTGGGATATACTTCCGGGCCAGGTCGAACAATTCCTCTGAGCGTTTTTCCATAATTCCTCTCTTTACCAAGATTACTCTTCTTTAAGCGCCCGCGCCATCAATTGCCTGGCCGCCTCCCCGGCGCCCAGAGAGCCGCGCAGCAAGGTATGCACCGTAGCGGCCACCGGCAATTCCACTCCCAAATCCCGGCCCAGAGCCAGAGCCGCCTCGGTGGTCTTGACCCCCTCGGCGACCATGCCTATTTCCGCCTGGATCTGTTCTAAATTTTTACCGGCGGCCAGACCCAGACCCATTCGCCGGTTACGCGAAAGATCCCCCGCGCAGGTGAGCGCCAGATCCCCCAGACCGGACAGCCCCATAAAGGTAACCGGCTGCGCCCCCATGGCCGCTCCCAGACGGCTTATTTCGGCCAAGCCGCGGGTCAGGAGCGCGGCCCTGGCGTTATGCCCCAGACCCAGGCCATCGCTGACCCCGGCGGCGATGGCGATGATGTTTTTCAAGGCTCCGCCCAGTTCCACCCCTAGAACGTCCATGCTGGAATAAACCCGGAAGCGCGGGGTGGAAAAAATATGACGCAGGCGGCCGCCCAAATCCTTGTCGGCGCAGCCCAGAGCCACGGCGCAGGGCAGACCACGCAGCACTTCGGCCGCGAAAGACGGCCCTGAAAGAATCGCATACGGCGTACGGGGCAGCTCTTCCGCGACCATACCCGACATGGTCTTGTGGCTGACCAGTTCCAGCCCCTTGCTGGCGCAGATCAGGGGCAGGTCCGGGGTGAAACGCGGAACCAGGGAGCGCAGCACGTCGCGGGCGCCCTGGCAAGGCACCGCCAGCACGCAAAGAGCCGCCCCGGCAAAAGCCTCGTCCGGATCCAGGCTGGCCCTCAGACGCTCGTGCAGGGGCAGGCCCGGCAAGTAACGCGGATTTTCGCGGCTGGTGTTCACCGCCAGGGCAATTTCCGCATCGCGCAACCACAAGGTAACCGTCAGCCCCTTGGAGGCAAGCATGTTGCCCAGGGCCGTGCCCCAGCTTCCTCCGCCAAGAATGACCGCACGCATTTGTCTTCTCCGCTCTTTTAGGCTATGCTTTTGGAATGGGAAAAACATATAGCGAATTCACCCAAACGGAAAGGCGAATCCTGGCCCTGGCGCAGAAAAACCTGCCGGACAGCGCGACTCCTTACGCGGAAATCGCCGCCATGGCCGGCGCCACTGAGGCCGAGGTACTGGAACTTTTGCGATCTCTCAAGGCCGCCGGGGTGATCCGGCGTTTCGGGGCCAGCCTGAAACACCAGCGCGCCGGCTTCAAACACAATCTTATGGTGGCCTGGAAGGTGAAGGATCGACAGGAGGCGGACGCGGCTGCGCGAGCAGCCACTGCCCTGCCGCAGATTTCCCATTGCTATTACCGTCCTTCCCCGGAGAAGGACCGTTGGCCCTGGGAATTTTTCACCATGTTCCACGGCCGGCGGGAGGAAGACTGCGCGGTGGGCATGGCCGAACTCTCTCAAAAAACCGGGCTGACCGAATACGCTGCCCTGCGTAGCCTGCGGGAACTGAAAAAAATATCCATGACTTATTTTTAGAGCATCATCCGCCGGATTGCCTATGGGTCAGTTCCAGGCTGGAAAGATAACGCTGGACGCGCTCAGCCAGGGCTTCAGCCAATTCAGCCGCCGCTTCGGCCTCGCCGGACCTCGCGGCCTCGAACACACACACGGACATGCGCATCAATGGGACCAGCCCGTAAGCCTCCCCCTGACGCAACATCAGGGAGGCGGCCTTTTCCAGCCCGGCCAAATCCACGGCTTCCATGGAATCCCGCAAATCCCGCAAACTCTCCCGCAGCGCTTCCAGAAAACCGGGAATGGCGGAAAGCATCTCCGCGTACATGAAATCGCCGGTGTCGCCGACAATGGTCAAGGCCGGGGCATTCCTCCGATCTTCCGGCAGGGAGGATCGCCAAACCCCCTCAGCGTCAGTGGCTCCGGATCCGTCATAGTCATCCAGTACAAACATATCTTCCAGAGGTACCCTGCGGCCTTTATCCGCCATTGGCTCCGGATGCAGGGGCAGGACCGCATCCTCCCCCAGCCCGGACCAGGTCGAATAAGAATGATCCGGATGCGGGCATAAACGCAACGCCGTTTCTTGGAACTCGGAGCGGCTGATGAATTTTACCAGGCATTCGGTACAACCCAGACGCAGCATCCTTTCGGCCTGGGATTCATGCGAAAGCAAAGCCAGGGCCGGAGTTGCCGCCATGCCCCGCGTCTGATCGGCAGCCCGGATCTGTTCCACGGCCTCCCGCAGCTCCGATTCCGGCATGTCCGCGTCAAACAGCAAAAGCCCCACCGGGTGTTTCGCGCAAACCCTGAGCGCTTCCGCCGCGTTCTTAGCTTCCAGAGGCTTATGCGGCAACCCTTCCAACTGGCGCTTCATCAGCCTGCGCCCGCTGGCCGCCGGGTCCAGCAAGACCACATATTCCCTGAGCGGAGGCAGGATATCCTCGGGCGGGGGCAGAGGCTCCTCCTGCTTTTTCTTATATCTGTATCCCCCCCCTGCCGGACGATCCGACTTTGGAACGGAGAGCGCGAACGGCGTTCTTTCTTCAGCGGGCGGGGTGGATGCCCCGGACGGTTGCTCAGAATCCCACGAAGGCGCGCAATCCAGGGTAAAAGAAAAGGTTGTGCCCTGGTCCGGGGCAAAATCCATATTAAATACAAAACCCGAGGCGCAGGCCTGCTCCCAGGCCTGGTTCATCCATTCTGAAGGAAAACGCATCTGCTCGATGTTCATGCAGACTTCCAGAAGACTGAAACGCAGCCGCCCCTGTTCGGCTTCCAGGGCTTCACGCACGGTCAGACGCACCGAGCCGCTCTCCGCCGCCTCCACACTGCCCCGCACCAGAAACCGGATAAGCCGGGAAAGGCGATCCGCATCACCCTGATAAAACAGCGGAAGCGAAGGGGCCACAAACCAGGAAAGATTGATCCCCCTGGCTTCGGCCATCGGCAGAACCTGTTCGTGGATATGCCGGATGAGCTCGGCCAGGTTGAATACCGGCCGCCGTTCCATCCCAAGGTCTCCCCCGGCTTCCACTGACTTTATTAAAACCAGGCCCGGCTCTTCCTCGTCCCGGATGTACAGCGCCCCGTGCCCAGGCCCGTCGGCAAATCCGGGAGCGCTTTCCTCCGCCAGGATATCTTCCGGCATGGCCAACGCATCCGGCGCGGACGGCGCGACCGACACATCCGGCAGACGCAAACTGGCGTCCAATTCCAGGACCGCTTCATTACCGTCCGCATATACGGGGGTTATGGGCGTGCCCTCACTCCACTCCGGCATACATCCGGCTTGTGAGGCTTCCCGCGAAAGCGCGTCCTTCGGGTATAAACCCTCCCGCATAAACGCGGCCAGGGCCGGATTTTCCTCCGGGACCTCCATGAACGGCCCCCCATTTTCCAGGTAGCTGTCCAGGGGGAAAAAATCTTTCTTTTCCCTGGGGGCCGGACCTTTCATCAGCGACAGGAAAAGTCCGGTCACCAGCCAGCCGAAACTGGAAATCTGCGGCCCAAGCTCCCTGAATGGCAATTCCACCTGGAAGCGCAGGCTGTACCAAGCCGCCAGCGCGCCAGCCAAAGGGGAGAGAAGCAAGAGGGCATAGGCCGCGCCTCCTTCCTTGCGCGCCAGGAAGGCGCAACAGGCGAGCAGAAACGGCGGAAGCAACGCCAGCGGCGCAAAAGGAAGCAGGCGGGCGGTCCAGCCGAAATCCGGCATCAGGGGCAGAAGGGCCAGGATCATCCCGGGCAGGCTGAAAAGGATCAAGGTTTTGCCCAAGATCCCTTCGTCGCCGCCATCCATAAAATAACGCCCCAAGTGCGGCAGGATCATCACCGCCAGTCCCGGCGCCAGAAGGCGCGGAACGTCTTCCGGACGGATCCGGAGCAGTTCCGCTCCGTTATCGCCATACATGGCGTAGATCAAAGCGCAGGCCAAGGCCATGGCTCCCCAGACACGCCAGCCTTCGCCCTGGATCGCGCCGCGCAAAAGACAGATCAAAATGACCAGGGCCAGCAAGGCGCGTAAACCCAGCGTCCAGGCCAGCTCTTCATCCGGCGGCACGGCCCCCCTGCCGAAAAGCAAGGGGTCAAACCAGAATCCCGGCAGATGTTCCAGACGCAAATATACGGTCATGGGCAAAAATTCCGGGTCCGGCAGGGCGAGGATTCCCTGGCGCGAGGCCGGGGCGTCCCGCCACTCCCTGACCTCTCCTTCCGGATTCAATTTTTCCGCCCAGTATATCCTGGCCGGGGGCGCGTCCCTGCCCAAATCCAGGCGAAAAACTACGCGCTCCCGCCCGGACTCCGGGCTGTTCCTGAACAGGGAAACCCGCAGCCAAAGCGCGCCGCTTTCGTTCCATGGCAGACCCGCGACCAGAGGTCGGAAACGCTCGTTCTGCCTGGGCGAAGCGGCCTCCTGCACCGTCATCCGGCCTCCGGGGTCCACCAGATAGGCAACGGAATTTTTTAACGACAAAACCCCGGAAAGCTGATCCACGGCCACGGGAGAGGCCCCCAGACCCTCAGAGCCTCCAGAGACCGTCACTGACAAGAGCAGAAAGAAAAACGCGACCCGCCGCCCTGATAGCATAAAACTTGCCTACCTTCCGCCGGACTTGGCCGGAATCGCCAGTTTTCCGCCTCTTGGGGCGCGGTAATCCGGAATTTTTTCCATACGCTTTATTCCCCGGCAAAGAGCGGCATAAAATCCAGTCCCAGCCGTAGGTCATAATTTTCCAGGAGCCGGCCGGCCACCATCTTCGCATCATAATAGTGTTCCTGGGTGCCCAAGCGCTCCACGCAGAAAGACGCGCACACCGATCCCAATAAGGCGCATTCTTCCAGGGACAAGCCGTGAAGCAGGCCCTTGATCATGCCCGCACGGTAAGCGTCGCCTGCCCCGGTGGGGTCATGCACGCAGGCGGCCCTGGCCGCCGGGATATGCACGCTCTCCATCCCCTGGCGGGAGATGCGCGATCCTTCATGCCCCAGGGTGGTGATCACCACCGGGACAAGCTCCAGCAACTTGGACAGATCCACCCTGAACATATTCAGGATAAGCTCCAGCTCGTAATCATTGCTTACCAGCATGGCCGCACCGTTTATGCCGGCCAGGAGCCGTTCCAGGCTTAAACCGATGATCTGCTGCCCGGGGTCAAAAATATAACGGATGCCATTGGCCCTATAAAACTTGGCGTGCTCTTCCATGTCTTCATTGTTGGTCGGGGCGATGATGCCCAAGTCCACCGCCGGGTCCAGCGCAGGAAAGACATAACCGCAGGGCATGTTCATGGCCGCCGAGTGGAAGGCGGTAATCTGGTTGTCCTGCAAATCCGTGGTGATGTAGGCCCCGGCGGTGAATTCATCCGGCAGGCAGCGCAGGCCTTCAAGAGAAAGGCCGGCCCGACGCAAAAAAGCTCCATAAGGCCCGAAGTCACGGCCCACTGAAGCCAGCAGGATGCCCGGCTCACCCAGCAGGGCCAGATTATAGGCGATGTTGCCGCCGGTGCCGCCGCGCTTTTCATCCATCTTTCCGATGGAAAAAGAGACATTCAGCCGGTGGATTTTATCCGGCAAGATATGATCCGTAAACAGACCCTGGAAGCTCATCACCCTGTCGTAGGCCATGGAACCGGAAATATAAACCGACATCAGTCCTTCCCTCCAGCCGTAACCATGTTGCCCCCCAGCCAATTGAGATAATCCGGACTGCCGGCCAGAATCGGCAAGGCGACTATGCAGGGCACGTCATAGCTGTGCAAAGCGCACACCCGGTCCCGCAGGGTCTCGAACAGCCCAAGTTCGCTCTTGAGCAGCAATACAACCTCCTCGGCCTCTTCCAGCTTTTCCTCCCACCAGTACAGGGAACGCATGGGCGCGATGATGTTTGCGCAGGCGGCCAGTTTCTCCCCTACCACAGCGGCGGCGATGCGCCCGGCCTCAGCCTGGTCGCCAACCGTGACATAGACCAGGATATATTGCATGACGCCAGTCTAGCCTAAGCCCGTGATAAGGGCAAGGTGACTCTTCCCCCTTTTTATGGTTATAAGACAGGAATCTCCACCATCCGGAGGCTCCGTTGCGAGAAAAAATCCATCTTTACTCAGTGCAGGGATTTCCTCCCTGCCAAGCATCTCCCCCGCCCCGCCCGCTGCAAATGATAGGTCTTGGCCAATTCAGGATCCTGCCGGAAGATCAGCGCTGTCCCAAATGCCAAACCTACTTTCTGTCACTGGCCGGGCGAAAGCCCCAAATCCGTGACTTCCAAAACGGATCGGGTTAAGCTTGCCCCATGAGCAAAAACGAAACCGCCCGTGCGCTTCTCGCGGCTCTCAAGCGGCTTTACCCGCAAAGCGGGCCGCACCTGGCGCACAAGAACGCCTGGGAACTCCTGGCGGCCACCGTCCTCTCAGCCCAATGCACGGATGAACGGGTAAACCGGATCACCCCTGCCCTTTTCAGCCGTCTGCCGGGCCCGGCGGCCTTCGCCGCCGCCGCGCCCGCCGAACTAGAAGAACTCATCCGGCCCACTGGTTTTTATCGTAACAAGGCCAGACACCTCATCCGCGCAGCGCAAAAAATCCTAGCCGATTTCGGCGGAGAGGTGCCGCGCAGCATGGAAAAGCTGCTCACTCTGGACGGGGTGGCGCGAAAAACCGCCAATGTGGTGCTTTCCGGCGCCTTCGGGATCAACGAAGGGCTGGCCGTGGATACCCATGTGGCCCGCATAGCGATACGGCTGGAGCTGACCGCTTCAAAAGATCCCAAAACAATCGAACTGGACCTCCTGCCACTCTTTCCACGGGAAGAATGGGGCGGGGTCAACCACCGCCTAGTCTCCTTCGGCCGGGAAATCTGCAAAGCCAGAAGTCCGCGCTGCCTTAAGCCGCCGGAAACGTCCGGCCCGGACTGCCCCCTGCGGACCCTTTGCCCCCAAAAAAGGCTTAAACAAGGCCGCTGAATGCTGACGTCCGGCTTTCTCCATTTGCCCGGCATAGGGCCGGCCACGGACGCCAAGTTGCGGGCCGCCGGACTGGACAATTGGGAAAAGGCTCTGGCCCATCCCGCTCCGCCGCTGAATCCGGCGACGCTGGCGGATTTCCGGCGTGGGCTCCTGGAATCTCAGGAACGCCTGGACCGGCTTGGACCTGACGATGCCCTCTGGTTCAGCGAGCGCCTGCCGCCCAGGGAGCAGTGGCGGCTCTTTCCGCATTTCCGCAGCTCAGCGGCCTACGTGGACATTGAAACCAACGGCCTGGGAGGCAGGGAAGCCGTAGTCACCGCCATATCCCTTTACGATGGCAAAAACTTGCGGAGCTATGTAAACGGACGCGACCTGGAGGGCTTTCCCGAGGATCTGTCCCGCCACAGCCTGCTGGTGACCTGGAACGGCCGCGCCTTTGACCTCCCCTTTATCCGCCGCTGTCTGCGCATCCCGGCGCGCATGGCCCACCTGGATTTGCTCCCGGTCTTCCGCGCCATGAACTTGCGCGGCGGGCTGAAAAAAGTGGAAAAAAGCCTGGGTCTCGACAGGGATGAGTTGGAGGGCGTGGACGGCCTTGACGCCGTCCGGCTATGGCGGGAACACCAGATAGGCGTCCCCGGAGCCCTGGAAACGCTCCTGGCCTATAACGCGGCGGATGTGCTTTCTCTGGAGCGCCTCTGCCTCCACGCCTGCGCGACTCACGGCCTGGAATTGCCCTCCGGAGGAAAAACGCGCAACCCCTACCGGGCCGACATCTCCATCCTGGCCCGCTTAAAAGCTTGGCGCAAAATATAAACGCCGGTTGCCTTTGTTCCGTTTTTCTTTTATTTACGGAAATAAATATAGTATATTCGTTGCGCCAGGAATACGGGAGGTTTCTTTGTGACCTACGACGTTAAAGACGAACGCGCCTCCGTCCTGGAGGTGATCGAGTTTTATCTGGACGAAACACTGGGAGACGGTAGCCCCTACCGTAGCTACTTCGGCATGAATGTGGCCAAAGTGCTGGAGATCATCCGTATGCCCGAGAGCGTCGTGTCCGTTCCCGGCAAACGCCACGAAGCCGCCGTGGGGACCTTCAACTTGCGGGACCGGGTCATGCCCCTGGTGGACCTGAGCATCTGGCTGGAGAAAAAAAACGACCAGCAGGACAACCGCAAGGTGATTGTTTCAGAGTTCAGCGGCATTGTAACGGCTTTCATTGTTTCCGGGGTTACGCGCATCCACCGGATGACCTGGGCCCAGGTGGAGCCGCCGGGCAAATATCTGCAATATTTCAGCCACGACTGCGTCACCGGGGTGGTACGCCTGGAAGATCGCATAATTTTCCTGCTGGACATGGAGCATATCATTTCCTCCATCAACCCCTCCCTGCACCTGGAGATCACCCCCGTTCACGGTCTGGCTGACAGCCATTCCGGCGCCGGGCGCACGGTGCTGGTGGCCGACGACTCGGCGATCATCCGCAAAACCATTTCCGCCTCCCTGAACGCCGCCGGCTACAACGTGGTGCAGACCACCTGCGGCCGCGAAGCCTGGGAAAAACTGGAACGCTGGAAACACGAAAGCGCGGCGCAAGACGCTCCCATAGGCGATTTCGTGAATCTGATCATTTCCGACATCGAAATGCCGGAAATGAGCGGACACGAATTAACCCGCAAAATAAAAAGCGATCCCTCCCTGAAAGGCATCCCCGTGGTTCTCTTCTCTTCCCTGATTTCCGACGTGGTCAGGGAGGAAGGGCGTATGGCCGGGGCGGATGACCAGATTTCCAAGCCGGATCTGCCGATGCTGGCTGTAAAAATTAAAGAACTCATCGAGCGTTTCAGCAATGCCTGAGCACACCTTAGCACAAGGAGACCCCGCATTATGGCAAAAAAAATGAAAACCATGGACGGCAACACTGCCGCCGCTTATGTGGCTTACGCCCTGAGTGACATCGCCGCCATCTACCCCATAACTCCTTCATCGGTCATGGGCGAACTGGCGGATGAATGGGCCGCCGAAGGCCAAAAGAATATCTTCGGCCAGGTGGTACAGATTCGCCAGATGCAGTCCGAGGCGGGCGCGGCCGGCGCCGTGCACGGCGCATTGGCCGCCGGGGCCCTGACCAGCACCTTTACCGCTTCCCAGGGTCTTTTGCTGATGATCCCCAACATGTACAAGATCTCCGGCGAACTCCTGCCCGGAGTCTTTCATGTGGCGGCCCGCGCCCTGGCCACCTCCGCCCTGTCAATCTTCGGCGACCACCAGGATGTCATGTCCGCCCGCCAGACCGGTTTCGCCTTCATAGCTTCGTCCTCGGTGCAGGAGTGCATGGATTTGGGCCTGGTCGCGCACCTTTCGGCCATAGAGGGCTCCATCCCCTTCTGCCACTTCTTCGATGGCTTCCGCACTTCCCACGAGATTTCCAAGGTGGAGCCCGTCGCATACGAGGACATGAAAAAACTGGTCAACTTCGAACGCCTCCAAGAATTCCGCGAAGGGGCCATGCTTCCGGAAACGCCGCACCAGCGCGGCACAGCCCAAAATCCGGACGTGTATTTCCAGACTAGGGAGGCCGTAAACCCCCACTACCTGGAATTGCCGGAGATTGTGGCCGAGCAGTTGCGCCGCATCGCCTCCCTCACCGGCCGGACCTACCGCCTATTTGATTATGTCGGCGACCCCCAGGCCGAGCGGGTAATCATCTCCATGGGCTCAAGCTGCGAAGTGTTGGAGGAGACGGTCAACTACCTGAACGGCAAAGGTGAAAAAGTCGGCCTGGTCAAGGTGCGCCTGTTCCGTCCCTTCTCCGCCAAACATTTCCTGGCGGCCATTCCGGCCAGCGCCAGAACAATCACCGTGCTGGACCGCACCAAGGAGCCCGGCTCCATCGGCGAACCCCTCTACCAGGACGTGCTCACCGCCTTCGCGGAGCATGGACGCAAACTCCCCCTGCTGACCGGCGGCCGCTACGGTCTCGGCTCCAAAGACTTCACCCCCGCCCAGGCCAAGGCCGTCTTTGACAACATGCTCAGCCGCGCCCCCAAAAACCACTTCACCGTGGGCATCATGGACGACGTTAGCCATACCTCTCTGGACTTGGGCGAATACCTGGACACCATCCCCGCCGGCACCGTGCAATGCAAATTCTACGGTCTTGGCTCAGATGGGACGGTGGGAGCCAACAAACAGGCCATCAAGATCATCGGCGACCACACGGATCTCTACGCCCAAGGATATTTCGCCTATGATTCCAAAAAATCCGGCGGCTTCACCGTGTCGCACCTGCGTTTCGGGAAATCGCCCATCCAGTCGTCCTACCTGGTCTCCCAACCCGATTATGTGGCCTGCCACAAGGCCGCCTATGTGCGCCAGTACGACATCCTTGAGGGCATACGCGAAGGGGGAACCTTTGTGCTCAATTCCCCCTGGTCTCTCAAAGAAATGGAAAAAGAGCTGCCCGCAGACATGCGCCGGACCATCGCCCGGAAAAAAATCAAATTCTACAATGTGGACGCGGTCAAACTGGCCATTGAACTGGGCCTGGGCGCTCATATCAACATGATCATGCAGACCGCCTTCTTCAAGCTGGCCAACGTCCTGCCCTTCAAGGAAGCCGTGGACATGCTCAAGGACTCCATCCGCAAAGCTTACGGCAGCAAGGGCGGCTCCGTGGTGGAAAAGAACGTCAGCGCCGTGGACAAGGCCATGAGCGCCCTGCAGGAAGTGAAGTACCCGGCAAGCTGGGCCGAGACCAAGGATGATGACGCGCCACTCCGGGACGAGCCCGCCTACATCACGACCTTCATGCGTCCCATCCTGGCCCAGCGCGGGGATCAACTCCCGGTTTCGGCCATGTCCGTGGACGGAATAGTCCCTCCGGGCAGTTCGGCCTACGAAAAACGCGGCATTGCCATTGATGTGCCAGAATGGCAGCCTGAACACTGCATCCAGTGTAACCAGTGCGCCTATGTCTGCCCGCACGCGGCCATCCGCCCCTTCCTGCTGGACGAGCATGAAAGCGCGAACGCGCCCAAAGGTATGGCCACCTGCAAGGCCGTCGGCAAGGAAGCGGCCGGCCTTAATTTCCGCATCCAGGTCTATGCCCTGGACTGCCAAGGCTGCGGCTCCTGCGCCGATGTCTGCCCGGCCAAGCAGAAGGCCCTGCTGATGAAACCCCTGGCAAGCCAGATCGCCCAGGAAAAATATCTGGCCTATATCCAGGAGCATGTGACCATCAAAGACAATCTCCTGCCACGCGACCAACTCAAGGGTTCCCAGTTTTATCAGCCCCTGCTGGAATTCTCAGGGGCCTGCGCCGGTTGCGGCGAAACCCCTTATGTGCGCCTGCTCACCCAGATGTTCGGCGAGCGCATGACCATCGCCAACGCCACCGGATGCAGCTCCATCTGGGGAGCTTCCTGTCCCAGCAACCCATATACTGTCAATAAGGACGGACACGGCCCGGCCTGGGGCAACTCCCTCTTTGAAGACGCCGCAGAATACGGCTACGGCATGAGCCTGGCCTATAAGCAGCGCCGCGCCAAGCTGGTGGAACTGCTCGAGGAGTTGAAAAAAGAAAGGAAGACCCCCGCCGGACTTAATAAGGCTATTGACGCCTGGCTGGACAACCTGGACAACGGCCCGGAGTCCGGTCCTCTGGGCGAAGCCGTGCTCTCCGAACTGGCTCAGTTGCCCACCGGCGAACTGAACCAGCAGATCTGGCAGCACTCGGAATTCTTCGCCAAGAAATCCGTCTGGATCTTCGGCGGAGACGGCTGGGCCTACGATATCGGCTACGGCGGCCTGGACCATGTGCTGGCTTCCGGGGAGGATATCAATGTGCTGGTCCTGGATACCGAAGTTTATTCCAATACCGGCGGGCAGTCCTCCAAGGCCACACCCCTGGGTTCGGTGGCCAAGTTCGCCGCCTCCGGCAAAAAGACCGGCAAAAAGGATTTGGGACGCATGGCCATGGCCTACGGCTATGTTTATGTGGCCTCGGTGTCCATGGGCGCCAACAAAAACCAGGTCCTCAAGGCCTTCAAGGAGGCCGAGGCCTATAAAGGACCTTCCCTGATCGTCGCCTATGCTCCCTGCATCAACCAAGGACTGCGCAAGGGCATGGGCAAGAGCATCGAAGAGGAAAAACTAGCCGTGGATTCCGGCTACTGGCCCCTCTACCGTTACAACCCGGAACTGGCCGCCCAGGGGAAAAACCCCCTGCAACTGGAAAACAAGGCCCCGGACGGCACTCTGCAAGCCTTCCTCTCCGGCGAAAACCGCTATGCCTCCCTGGAGAACAGCAACCCGGCGGAATCCAAGCGCCTGCGCGCCGGACTGGAAAAAGCTTATAACGAACGCTACCTATTTCTGAAACAACTGGCCGACCTGCCCGGAGTGGCCGAAAAATAAGGATAACAGCATCCAGGGAGGTCAATGCCTCCCCGGACCATCTCATAAGGAGACGGGACATGCCACATATAGATGAAATACTGAAATTCAACGAAAAGTTCGTAGCCGGCAAAAGCTATGAATCCTACGCCACAACCAAATATCCCGACAAAAAAATCGCCGTTCTCTCCTGCATGGACACGCGCCTGACCAGGCTTTTGCCGGCGGCCCTGAATCTCAAAAACGGAGACGCCAAAATCGTCAAAAGCGCTGGCGCGATCATCCGGAGTCCTTTTGACGGCGCTATGCTCAGTCTGCTTGTCGCCGTGTATGAACTGAAGGTAGAGAGTATCATAGTCGTCGGCCACCATGACTGCGGCATGAGAGGCCTGAAAGCTCCCGGGCTGCTCCGCAAGATGGAGGAGCGGCGCATCAGCCGGGAAAAAATGGATCTCCTCCGCTATGGCGGCATGGATCTGGATAAATGGCTCACCGGCTTCGATAATACCGAAGACGCCATCCGCGACACCGTAAGGCTTATCCAGGACCATCCTTTGATGCCCGCAGAGATCCGGACGAGTGGCTTCATCATCGATCCGGGGACCGGAAAGCTCGACCTGGTGTAAGCAATGGTTTAGCGCCTTCTGCAAAATCGCGGCAGTTTTTCCTTGCCTAAACGCCAGATTTTACATAAGGTCTTCGGCAACAGGCAAACCGCGCCGGGGGAACCGTTCCCCGGCGCGCCTAAGTTAATTTCTCATGCAAAGGAAGGTTTGTAACGATGAAACGCTTGCTGATTCTTCTGGCAGTGGCGGCCCTGGTGCTCGGCTCCGGTCTCCAGGCCGGCGCGGCCATAAAATTCGGGGCCACCGGACATGTGGATTCCGCGATCATGTTCAACAACAACACGGATGATTTCAACAGTGAAACAAAGGATGACAACACCCAGCACGTCACTGCCGCCACCAGGCTACGGGCCACGGTGAGCGCCGAGGGCAGCGAGTATGCCAAGGCCCACTACCAGTTCCAGGTGGGCAACTATGAATGGGGCCGCGATGGCGGTGGCGGCCTGAGCACCGACGGACAGGATTTCAAGACCCGGCTGCTCTGGGCGAATGTGCATGTACCTAACACCCCGGTCGCGGTCAGCGCCGGCTTGCTTTACCTGGCCCTGCCCAGCGCGGTGGCCGGCAACCCGGTCTTCGGCGACCGGGTAGGCGGGGTGATCTTGGGCGCCCAACTGGCCGACCCCGCGAACCTCAGCCTCTTCTGGGCTCGTCCCAGATTTAGTGAGGAGTTCCCCAGCGGTAGCGGCATCAGCGCCATCAATAACCACAACACCATAGATATGTTCGGCGGCATCCTGGCCCTGAACCTGGACCAGGTGGAAGTCAGCCCCTACCTGGTTTACGGCAGGGCCGGGGCCAATTCCGATCCCGATGCCGACTTTACCTGGACCGGCGGGGATGAGGCCAAGATCTTCGTGGGCGGCGCGGCGGTGACCTACAACCCCATTGAACCCCTGACCCTGATGCTGGACGCGATTTACGGCAGCGCCAAAAACTCGGCCAAAGATAAAAGCGGCGAAACCAGCGGCTTCATGGCGGCCCTGGGCGCGGATTATTCCCTGCCTTTCGGCACCCCCGGCCTGCGCGCATGGTACGCCTCGGGCATGGATAAAGACGGCAACGGCGTCCTGCCGGTCATCGGCGCGGACGACGGGGTCACCTTCACCCGCTTGGGTTCCTACGGCACCGCTTCCCTGGCCATGGAAGGCATAGTCTCCACCTCCATGGTCGGAACCATGGGCGTGGCCGCGCAGATCCAGGATGTCAGCTTCGTGGACAAACTCACCCACATGGCCCGCATCGCCTACTACAAGGGCCTGAACGACAAAGAATTCACAGGGTCAGCGCTTTATGGCGACACCTATATGGGCATTCATGAGGGCGCGTCCTTCATCGAACTCAACCTGGACACCACCTACAACATCGTGGACAACATCTCCAGCGTCCTGGAAATCGGCTACATCGTTCCCTCTTTCAGCAATGACGCCAAACCTTTAAACGGCGACAAGGCCGACCCGGCCTTCAACACCAACCTCTACCTGCGCTTTGTCTTTTAAGGCGCGCGACTGTTGACCACGCAAGGCCGGGAGCAATCCCGGCCTTTTTTGTAGCCGCCGCAAACTATTCTGGAAGCCGTAACATAACCATATATGCGCACCTGGTTCTGTAACAGACGCTGAACCGCCAACCTTGACAGAAAGAGGACTCACGGAATATATTGCCTTGGCCTGTGGGGGGCCGGTTGTCGCCGGCCCATGGGAAACCGGTGTGAATCCGGTACGGACCCGCCGCCGTAATCGGGGACGAAATCCGCAAGAAGTCACTGTCGGAACACTGACGGGAAGACGCGGAAAGTAGGTTGATCCGAGAGTCGGAAGACCGCCCCCTGGCTTGATGATGCCGGCTTACGAGGACTTAAGCCATCGCCTTCCTTGGGAAAAACGGGTTCCTTGGGGATAAGATCCCCGGGGAATCTTCTTTTTTGCCAGCCTCTGGCGGCGAGTCTTGCCTCTTCCGCCGTTGTATCCAAACCTTCGACGCTTGGAGAACAACATGAAGAAGTTGATTACGGCCTTATCCCTGCTGACCCTGCTCTGCCCCGCTCATCCCTCCCGGGCCGCCCCGGCCTCCAGGGAAGTGCTCCTGGAGGAGCTGGTGATCTCGGCCAATAAAATCCGCACCCCGGCGGAACAAAACACCACCACGGTGCATGTCGTAAGCCAGGAGGAACTGGAGGCGGCCAGGGCGCATACCCTGGAGGAGGCCCTCGGCCAGGCTCCGGGAGTATATTCGACCACCCCCGGCGGCCCGGCCATGCTTAACCGCACCCATATCCGGGGAGCCCACAACGACTACACCCAAATACGCCTGAATGACTTCCCCCTGCGCGATCCCACAGCCATCAGCGGCAATTTCAGCCCTTTCCAAAGTTCCCTGCTCCTGCCCTCCGGTAGCCTGGAACGCCTGGAGGTGCTCAAGAACGCGCAGAGCACCCTGTATGGCAGCAACGCCATGGGTGGGGTGATCAGCCTCTTTCCGGCCAAGACCTGGGAGAGCGGGAACCAGACCGATCTCAGCCTGAGCTGGGGCAGTTTTTCCACCTTGGAAGGATCGGCCCGGCTGGCCTGGGGCGATGAACGGAATTACCTGAATTTCACGCCCGTGTATGTGAAATCAGACGGCTTCAAGGATATCTGGTCAGAGCAAAAGGCCTTCAGCTTGGGCGCGGGCCGCCGCCTGGAAGGCGGCGGGGAAATGGAAGTGAATCTATACCATACGGACAGCCGCTTTGCCAACTACGACAGCCCGGAAATCCCCTTTGGCAGCGATAGTGTGTATCCGCAAAAAGCTGTCACAGAGCCGGGCAACAGCACAGACAATGTTTTCACCCTGGCCGGACTTACCTACAGCCTTTCGCCCATGGAGGGCTGGGATGCCCGCCTCAAAGCGGCTTACAGCCGCTCTGACAGAACTCGTAAGGATAATGTAGATTTTCCTTACCCTTCTTCCGGCATCACCGCCTATAAAGGGGAGAACTGGTACGCCGAATGGCTGAACACCCTCTCGTCCATGGAGATCTTCACCTTGATCCTGGGAGCGGATTATGAAAACCAACGGATGGAACAAAGCAATTATGACAATTATAGCCTCGGCGGCCTGGGTTTTACCCGTGCCAGCCTGCAGTCTGAATCCTTCTTCGCCAAGGGGCTGATCCGACTGCTGGACGGCAAGCTGAATTTCGACCTGGGCGGGCGCTATAATCTTTATGATCACTTTGACGGGGCCTTTATCCACAGCCTGGGAGCCGCTTATCTCTTTGACTGCGATCTGCGTTTGTACGCCAACAGCGGCGCCGGCTACCGCGTGCCCACCGCCTTTGAAATGTATGGAATAAATGTTTGGACAAACCAAAAGGTGGGTAACCCCGATCTGAAGCCGGAAGAATCCCTTTCCCATGAAATCGGGATCGAACAGAAACTCCTGGACAAACGTCTGGTTTTAAACGCGGCCTATTTCTATACCGATTTCAAAAACAAGATTGGTTCTGTCGCTTGGGGTACTCCTTACTATAACAAAGATAAAATCAGAAGCCAGGGGGTGGAGCTGACCGCCGCCTTCAGCCCGCTGGAGGAAATCACCTTAAACTTGGCCTATGTCCAGTCCAAATCTGAAGAACCGGGGAATTCCGGCTGGGTGAAAACCATGAAACATTTGCCGGAAAGGCGTTTCAGCGGCAGCCTCACCGCCCGGCCGCTGAAATGCTTGACCCTGTACCTGGGCGGACGCTGGCAGGACCAAGCCGAGATCACAGTATTCGATAATAATATTTTCAGCACTACTACACTCTCGGAAAACGGCTTCTTTACCATGGATTTGGCCGTTACTTGCGATGTCAACGAGCATCTGGGCTTCTTCTTCAAGATCAACAACCTGCTGGATAAAAAATATACCCTGGAATACAACGAAATGCCGGGCGCGAACTTCAGCCTGGGGGTGAGGGCAAGCTTCTGAAGGCTTCCAAACTGTTTCAGGTCTTTTTCCTGACATTCTGCTGCCTGCTGCCGGACGGCCCGGTCCTGAGCCGGGAACGCATTATCACGCTGGGCGCGCCGGCGGCGGAACTGGTTTACGCCCTGGGCCTGGGAGATCGAATTGTCGGCAGGGGAACTTGGGATCTCTGGCCCCCGGCCCTGCGCAATCTACCCCAGGTGGGCGGAGACGGAAATCCCAACCTGGAACTGATCCTGCACCTGCGGCCGGATCTGCTGGTCGCGGACAGCCGCTTCGCGGGCCTGGCCGTGGTCCTGGACGGCTACGGCATCCCCACGATCCTGTTCAGCGCCTACCTCACCCAGGAGGTCATCCCTGCCGTGAACTTCCTGGCGGAAAAGCTGGGGCGGGAAGCGCGGGGGGAAGAACTGGCGGCGGCTCTACAAACCCTGCTGGACTTAACGAAGGAAAGGCTGCGTGGCATCCAGCCGGAAGATCGCCCGGCGGGCCTGGCCCTGACCGGGGGCAAGGGAGAGTATTTTTCCTTTTCCGGGGAAGACGGTTGGCGCTTCCTGGACATTGCCGGGGCACGCAACCTCTGCGCCGGAATGCCCCGGACTTTCCCGGTAATCTCCAGGGAATGGCTGGCCCTGGCCAAGCCGGACTTTGTGCTGATCTCGCCCTACCGCGCGGATTACGTGGAAGAAGAGCGAGAAACGGCCCTGGAAAAGGCCTGGAAGGACTTCACCCGGAACAGCCCCTGGCCCGAACCAGCTGAAGGCGGGCCGCAGGTCATCGTCCTGGACGACCTGCTGACCTTCGGGCCGCGATCGCTTGCCGGAATGCTCTACCTGGCCAAAGCCCTGCACCCGGAACGCTTCGCGGACCTGGACGCGGAGAAAATACACTCGGATTTTCTGCGGAAATACTTCAGTATTTTCCCGGACGGGAAGCATATCCACCCATGAAGCCGAAGCAGATCAGCATGCCCCTCCGCCTGGCCGGGCTAGCCCTGGCCCTGGCCCTCTGCCTGATTTGGGCCCTGGGTGCTGGACTCCCGGAACTGGGACAGGCGGAGTTGTGGCGGACGCTGGTGGCTTGGTGGCGAAATGAGGCGGTGGACCCGGCTTGGCGGACGGTATTCATGGATCTGCGCCTGCCCAGGATCGCCCTGGCCCTGGCGGCCGGGGCCGGGCTGGCCCTGGCCGGAGCCGGAGCCCAGGCCGCCCTGGCCAATCCCCTGGTTTCTCCTTCGGTCCTGGGACTCAGCGCCGGGGCCGCCTTCGGAGCCTCTATCGTGATCCTTTACGGAGGAGCGGCCTATATCGCGTTCGGACGGCCCCTGCTGGCCGGGGCCGCCTTCGCCATGGCCATGCTGGCCGCGCTTTGCACCTGCCTGGCCGCGTCCCTGGGCCGTTTTTCCAAGGAGACCATCCTCCTGGCCGGGATCGCGGTCAGTTTCATCTTCGCCGCAGGCACGGTCTTTCTGCAATACTTGGCTCCCTATCAGGATTTGCGCGCCATCGTATTCTGGACCATCGGGAGCCTGTGGAACGCCAATTTCCAGAACGCCGGGCTCCTGGTCCTGCTGGACCTTACGGCCCTGGCCGCCCTGCTGCTACTCGCCCCGCGCCTGAACGCCCTGGCCCTGGGCGAGGAAGGAGCCTTGGGCGTAGGCGTGCGGGCAGGGGGCCTGCGCCTCGCGACCTTGAGCCTGTGCGCCCTGGTGAGCGCGGGCATCGTCTCCTGTACCGGAGCCATCGGCTTCGTGGACCTGGTGGCCCCGCATTTGGCCCGCGGTCTCCTGGGCCAGGACAATCGCCGCCTGTTCCCCGGGGCCATGCTCACCGGAGGACTGCTCCTGCTGGCTGCGGACACGGCGTCCCGGACCCTGGCCTGGCCCGGAGAACTGCCTGTAGGCGTAATGACTTCGCTCCTGGGCGGGCCTTTCCTGCTCTTCCTGATCTTGCGGCATAAAAAGGATTGGTGGGCATGATACTGAAGGCGGAGAAGCTTTGTTTCCGCTACCCGGACGGGCCGGAATTCCGGAATCTTTCCCTGGAATTAAACTCCGGAGGCCCGCATATCCTGATTGGACCCAACGGCGCTGGAAAAAGCGCCCTGCTGCGCGCCTTGGTCGGCGCACTCCCTCTGACTGGAGGGCGGCTCAGCCTAAACGGGGAGGATCTCGCCGCCCTCTCCAGCCGGGAAAGGGCCAAGCGCCTGGCCTACATACCCCAGGAACTCCCGGCCTCGCCCCTGACCGTCTATGAAACCGTCCTCCTGGGGCGTACCCCGCACCTGCGCTTCACCCCAGACCGCCGGGACCGACTGGCGACAGAAGCGTCCCTGGAACGCCTGGGCATAGTAACTTGGCGCGATCGCCAGCAAAAAGAACTTTCCGGAGGAGAACGCCGCCAGGTCTTCCTGGCTCTGGCTCTGGCCCAGGCCGCCACGGTACTGCTGCTGGACGAACCGGCCGGGAGCCTGGACCAACGCCGAGGGATGGAGATCTATGAACTCCTCCGCTCTCTGGGCCGGGAAGAGGGCAAGCTCATCCTGGCGGCGGAGCATGATCTGAACTTGGCCGCCCGCTACGGCGAACAGATCCTGGCCCTGCATCAGGGCCGGGTTGTGGCCCTGGGCAGGCCGGAGACCGCCATCACCCAGGAGCTGCTAAGCAAACTCTACGGCCTGAAAAGCCTAGTACAAAAAATTAAGGTGCATGGCCCGGACGGGCAATGGGAAGAGCGGCCCCAGGCCATACACCTCGGCCTGGACTGCGAAGATATCTCATAATTAGCCTTTTCAGGCGTCAAAACCAGCGCGGCGCACAGCTTCCTTGACCTTTTCCGGGTCCACCGGACGGGCCGGATCTTGATCCCGCCAAGCGGCCAGCTCTCTGGACAAATCCACCCTGACCTCCGCGATGCCGGGCAAAGCGCTCAGAGCCTTGGTCACAGAGGCCCGGCAATGCTCGCAGTTCATGCCGTTCACTTTGATTTCCGGCATAGCATGCCTCCTGAAAAAGACCTGCTATAAAAAAGGCGGCTTGCGCCGCCTTTTTTATAGCAGGTGTAGGTATTTTTAACGCTTGGAATACTGGAACCTGGCCCTGGCGGAGCGCAGACCGTACTTTTTACGCTCTTTTTTACGCGCGTCGCGGGTAAGCAAACCGGCCTTCTTCAAGGGTGCCCGAAGTTGCACATCCGACTCCAACAAGGCGCGGGCAATACCGTGGCGCACGGCTTCGGCCTGGCCGGTCACTCCGCCGCCCCGCACGTTGACCTTGACATCAACCTTGTCGATCAAGCGGGCCAGCACCAAAGGCTGACGCACAATCATCTGCAGGGTTTTACGTGTGAAATAATTCTCTATGGACCGTCCGTTGATCTCGATATTCCCGCTCCCGCTATATAGGCGGGTACGGGCGGTGGCGTTCTTGCGGCGGCCGGTGCCGTAGTTGAAAGTGCTGGGCATGATGGCTCCTTAATATGGCAGGACAAGTGGTTGCGGCTTCTGGGCCGTGTGCGGGTGATCCTTGCCTGCGTAAATTTTCAATTTCTTCATCAAGGCGCGGCTCAGACGATTCTTGGGCAACATGCCGCGCACCGCGTGCCGGAGCGCCTCTTCGGGCTTTCTGACCAGGAGTTTTTCCAGGCTGGTTTCCTTGATGCCGCCGGGATAACCCGTGTGCCGGTAATACTTCTTTTGCGCGAGTTTTTTGCCGGAGACCGCGACTTTTTCGCAGTTAACCACCACGATGAAATCCCCGTTGTCCATGTGCGGCGCGAATTCCGGCTTGTGCTTTCCGCGAAGCCGGTGGGCGAGCTGGGCGGCCAGACGCCCCAAAATTTTATTTTCGGCGTCCACCACATACCATTCCCGATTAATATCCTTGGGGGTGGGGCTGAATGTTTTCATAAAAAGTTACTCCTTGGCCGGTTGCCCGGACGCGCCTCCGCGCCTGTCGGCGTAAATGGCCTAAAGAGGGTTTACTTAAAAGTTTCTCCGGGGCTTGTCAACAGGAAATAAAGATTCCGCCGCGCCCGGCCTTGCCAGCTTAAGCCGGATATGATGTAAGCGGGCGGAGAGGAACGCATCTATGGCCGACATCCGAAAAAGCCTTTTGCAATTTATCTTTGACGGCGCCTACATGAAGCGCTGGAACGACAAGCTGCGCCCCATGGAGTTCATCGAGGCTGACAAACAGGCGCACAAAATGATCCTGGCCTGGATACTCTGCCGGATCAACAGCGCGGACCTGCCGATGGAAGATCGCCTGACCCTGGAGCAGGAAGTCATCGAGCGGGCCATGTACGATTATTTTCTGCGGCTGGTGATCACCGACATCAAGCCCCCGGTCTATTACCGCATCCGGCGCACCCCTGAGCATTACCGTGAACTCTCCGCCTGGGCCTTGAAAGAACTCGAACCCCTCCTGGGCGTCCTGGGGAACGAGTTTTGGAGCCGCCTGGAGTCCCATGTGCTCTCCCCGGACAAAGAAGATCTCGCGGCGCATATTCTGGACGCCGCCCATAACTACGCCAGCGGTTGGGAACTCGGCCTGCTGAAAGATATGAACGAATTTGATCCTGAAATGCCGGAAATCATTCGTGATTTCGATAAAAAATTCTCCCGCCACCAGGACTTGCCGGGCTACAGCGCCGTTGAATCGAAAAAGTCCAGCCTGGGAGCCTTCGCCAGGCTTTGCGGGCAACTGCGCTTTCAAAAGCGCTGGTCCCAGACCCCACGCATCCCGGAAACCTCGGTCATGGGGCACATGTTCTTCGTGGCCTGTTACGCCTACTTTTTCAGCCTGGCCGTGGGAGCCGGACGGGCCAGGCGCAACAACAATTTCTTCTGCGCCCTCTTTCATGATCTGCCGGAACTCCTGACCCGCGACATCATCTCTCCGGTGAAAAAATCCGTGCATGATCTTGAGGCCCTGATCCGGGCCTATGAGGTAGAAGAACTCAAGCGCCGCGTCTTTGAACCCCTGCGCCTGGAAGGGTGGACGGATCTTGCGGATCGCCTGGGCTACTACCTGGGCCTGGAACTAGGGTCGGAATTTTACGAGAGCGTCCGGGTGGACGGACGGGCTGTGCGTGTGGAGGGCTTTGACAAGCTGCACGCCGAATACGACGAAGATCATTATGACCCCAAAGACGGCGCGCTGCTCAAGGCCTGCGACAACCTGGCCGCCTTCATTGAGGCCTATACCGCCACCCGCAACGGCATAAGCACGGACGAACTGCACGCGGGCATCTGGCGCATCCGCGGGCAACTGGCCCAGGTGACCCTGGGACAACTGAACTTGGGAACCATTCTGGCGGACTTTGACTAAAAAGACCCACGGTTCTTTACAAGCATTGTCTTTTAATTCAGCCCTACAGCAAAACGGGCACAAGGAGGCACGGCCATGCTGATGCGTAAACGGGCCTGGGATATCGTCCGAGAAGATTATGTGCGGGTGAAGCGGGAATCATCCCTGGTGGAAGTCATGCGCCTGCTTCTGGATTGCCTGAAGAGCGGCGACGGATGCCTGTGCGCCTTGGTATTTGAGGGCGCGCACCTGTTGGGTGCGATATCCGTCTGGGACGCCGTCCGTTTCATGCATGCCACCCTCAGGCAGGCGGGGCTGACCCGCGAAGCCGATGAAGTAGATTTTGAAGACCTCTTCCGCGTCGCCTGCCGGGTGGGAGCGGACACCAAAGTTACGGAGATCATGGATACAGCATACACAGAACTGTCCCCGGATCTGCCAATTCCGCTGATCATGGAAAAATTTGTCAAAAAAGGCCGCGACTGCGCTGTGGTCAAGGAAGGGGCGCGAGTCCTGGGCGTGATCCTGATCCAGGACATCTTTGTGGAACTTACCGAGGCCGTGCGGATAAGGGTATAAACTGCCTACCGGGGATTGACATGCGTGAGAAAACCGCACCGGTTCTGCCTTACGGCCAAGCCGGCGCGGGGGCTTAGTCGTCCTGCTGGGAAATTTTGAAAGACAGGGCGTACAGATGGTTGCAGAAATCCACATTCTCCACGAAAACTTCATCCGGCGCGAAAACATGGGCTGAAGCGAAATTGAGCAACCCCCGGATCCCCACTTCCACAAGATAATCCGCCATAATCTGGGCTTTATCCGGGGGAGTGGCGATGATCCCTATCTGCACGTCCTGGCCGACGATGTATTCAGGCAGGCTTTTGCAGTCGCGCACCTTCAGGCCGCTTATACTTTGGCCGATCTTTAAGGGATCACTGTCAAATACGGCAATGATGCTGTACTGCCCACGACGGAATTCCCGGTGATTCAACAGGGCGCTGCCCATGTTGCCCACGCCCAGCAGCACGCAATTCCAGGGCCGGTCAATGCCCAAGGCCATCTTGATGCAGGAGATAAGCCTCTGGACATTATAGCCCACGCCCCTTACGCCGAATTCTCCGAAATAGGTGAGATCCTTGCGTATTTGCGCCGCGTTGATTTCGCAGTCCCCGGCCAGCATTTCGGATGAAACCAATTCCGCACCCTCCAGCAACATGCGTTCCAGCCTTTGCAAATAAACGGCCAAACGCTGGATGGAGGCCCGGGGAATTTTATCGGCGCGCAAAGATAAAGGCATCCGCCCCCCGTGTTCCGCTGGAGCCACCTCCCCCGCTTACCCCGAAAACGGATTGGCGAAAAGCAGGATCAGATTGACCACCAGGGCGTAAATGGCCAGGGATTCGATAAAGGCCAGGCCCAGGATCAAGGTGACGGTGATCTTGTTGCTGGCTTCCGGATTGCGGGCCGTGCCTTCGCAGGCGGCTTTCAAGCCCAGGCCCTGGCCTATTCCGCAGCCAAAGGCGGCTATGGCCATGCCAATAGCCGCGGCCGCGCAGATCAGGCCGAGGTTGTCGCCGCTCAGAGTTGAGTCCGCGGCCAGGGCCAGGCTGGAAAAGGAAAGAAAAACCAGGGTACTCAAGGTGACGGTAATCAGTTTACGCATGAAAGGCTCCTTAATCTGTTGATATTCAGGTCAAAAGACCATTTCCGCAATCCCGCGACGCTTCAATGGGCGTGCTCGATGGCGCCCTTTAGATAGATCATGGTAAGCATGAAAAAAATGAAGGCCTGCAAACCTTTGGCCAACCCGAAAAGGAAGTAAATGGGCAAGGTGGAAAAAAGCGGCGCCATGGTGAAAAAAATCACCAGCACCAGTTCCTCGCCGCGGATATTCCCGAAAAGACGCAAGGTAAGCGAAAGGGGCCTGGCCAAGTGGCTGATGATCTCCAGGGGGAACATCAAGGGGGCCAGGGGCAGCATCGGCCCCATGAAGTGCTTGATATAGGCCGGCCCCCAGCGGCGCAGCCCCACCATGTTATAATACAGGAAGACGCACACCGCCATGGCCGCCGTGGTGTTGAGGTTGGCCGTAGCCGCATCCAGACCAGGAACCAGTCCCATGAAATTCATGGTCAGGATGAACAGAAAAATGCCGCACAATATCGGCATAAAGCGCCGGCCGGCCTCGCCGATGTTGGACACCACAAAATCTTCCAGACCGCCGATGAGCGTCTCCAGCACATTCTGGGCCCCGGTGGGGACCAGACGGAGCCGGCCGCGCACGGTCAGGCCAAGAATAACCAGGATACCCAAGGCCATCCAGGTGTAAAACACATGGCCGAATTCCACCTCTTTCCCCAGGATGGTCATCTCACCCAGACCCAAGCCCTCGGAAAGCAATAATGGATGAATCAGGCCGCCTTCAGCCGACATATCCGCCTCCTCTTTCAAAAACCGCCCGCATCCAGACCCCTAATCGGCCAGGCAAATCGCGCCCGTAAAGCCGATAACCGCCAGACTGCCGAAAATCCCCAGGGCCAGAGCCAAAGGTGGCGCTCCGGCCAGCAGGGCGGCGGCCAAAATCACGCACAGCAAGAAAAGCCGCGCCAAAAACCTGAAAAAATGCCCCTTGATCAGGCCGGTGCTGTAATTTCCAGGCAGGATCTTCAAAAGAGAGCTGCTCATGCCCCAGAAATTCATGCTGAAAAGCGCGGCCCCGATAAAGAAAAATATGCCCCAACTGGTCCTGACGAGCAATGCCGCTCCCACCAGCAAGGCCAGGGCCAGAAAAAACATCTGCGCCATGATGATGGCCCGGAGCGGCTCACTGGCGAAGCCCCTGGTCCGCAGGTAGTGATCAATTTTATTTTTCAGAGCCGGCATCTTCTTCCTGTTCCCGCAAGATCAGCTTCAAGTCCAGGTAAATATTGCGCGCCCCTGCGCCCAGACCCAGGATAAAAAAAACCAATTTCAGCCAAGGACCTGTGCCTAAATGCTTGTCCAAAAAATAACCCAGCGCCCCGCCTACCAACATGCCGGAAACCAGATGCAGACCCAGCACGCTGGCCCGGCCGGCGGTTCCCCATAAACCGCTCCGCTGCCCGCGCCGCTTTTCCAAACCCGCCTCCCGCCGCGGCGGGGGCTTTCCCGGCACGGCAATAACTATCTAACACAACCCCCGGCCAACGTCAAACATACCGTGGGCGCGGCTCAATTTAAGCGCAGCAAGGCCACGCTCTCCACATGCGGGGTATGCGGGAAGAAATCCACCGCTTCTATGGCCGCGAGTCCATATTCCGGGGCCAGCAGGGTCAAATCCCTGGCCAGGGCGGCGGGATCGCAGGAAACATAGAGCAGCCCCGGCGAAACCTTGGCCTTGATCGCGGCAATCACCAGCCTGTCCAGGCCGCTCCTCGGCGGATCCAGGATCAGCAAATCCGGGCGTCCAGGCAGTTCTGGCAGAATTGTGGCCGCATCCCCGGCCACAAAACGGCAGGAACCCAAACCCAGGCGTCTGGCGTTATCTTCCGCCGCCCGCGCCGCTTCCTCCTCAATTTCCACGCCCACAAGTTCCGCCGCTTCCCGGGACAGGGAAAAACCCAGCCCCCCCACCCCGGCGTAAAGATCCCAAATTTTACCGCCGCCGGAAAGACCGGCCAGTTCACGCGCCCGGGAATAAAGCAGTTCCGCCGCCCAAGGATTGGTCTGCATGAAGCCCCAGGCCGGAAATTCCAACCAGAGATCCCCAAGGCGTTCTCCCAGGCTCCGGCTTCCGAAAAGCTCCAGGCGCTCCTCGCCCCTGGCCAGATCCCTAGCGGAGCGCCGCCGGCTGATCAAAAACGAGCCTACCCCCAAATCCCGCAAGCCATCCCACAGAGCACGGCCAGCCGCCTCCGGCGGCGCTTCATCCCCGCAGACCAACTCAGCCATGCGCTCCGGGTTACCCTTGGGTTCGCGCAGGATAAAATAACGCAGGCACCCAGCGTTCCTCTCCCAGGCCCGCAACCGCCATTCCCCGGCCCAGGCCCGCACCTTGCCCAGAATTTTGCCGGAAGCGGCGGATTGCAAGGCGCAGACCTCGACCGGACACAGGGCGTGGGAAAACTTTTGGCGCAGCCCCAGGAGGGGCTCACCCCCGGCCCCAGGGGCAAAGGCATATTCCACTTTGTTGCGGAAGGCCTGAAGCCGGGGTGAAGGCGTAAGCGGCGGAACTTTCACGGACAGACCGGCGATGCGTTGCAGGGCCGCCTCCAACCGTCCGCGCTTCCACTCAAGCTGTCCGGTATAGGACAGATCCTGCCAGGCGCAGCCCCCGCACACCCCGAAATAGGAGCAAAAAGGCCGTTCTTCCCAAGGCGACGGGCGCAGCGTTTCCAAAACCCTGGCCTCCACCCTCCTCTTTTTCACGGCCTCCACCACGGCCCGCACCCGCGAGCCTGGCAGGGCATGGTCCAAAAAACAGACCACTCCTCCGTGCCTACCCACCGCTCCGCCGTCAACATTCAGATCCGTGACCTCAAGTTCCAATTCCGCGCCCATGGTCGGCAAAAGATCCGACATAATCACTCCAGAAATCCGCCCAGGGGGCAGGACCGGCAATCCGGGTTACGTTTGTGGCAGAAAGTTTTGCCCAGGCGGACAATCAGGGCGTGACATTCATTATAAATCCGGACCTCTTCTGGCAGGACGGCGACAAAGGCTTCCCGCAGCTCTTCATAGCCGGCTTCTTCGCCCACAAAGCCGTGCCGGTGCAATAGGCGAAAGGTATAGGCATCCGCGACGAAGATGGGCAAATCCAGGGCATAGAGCAGGATGGAATCCGCGCTCTCCGGGCCTATGCCCCGGACGGCCAGAAGTTCCTCCCGCAGTCCCTCCAGAGGCAGGCCGCGCAGGCAGTCAAGGCGGTCATCCTCCGGCGGGACGTTCTTCCCAGATTTGCGGGCCAGAAAGGCCAGCAAGTTACGCAGACGTCCGGCTTTTAAGGTGAAATATCCTGAAGGGCGGATGGCCTCGGCCAGGTCCTCCGGGGAGAGGCTCCAGAGAAAGGCCGGGGTAAGCGGTCCCCGGCGCCGTAAATTGGCCAGAGCCTTTTCCACGTTGCGCCAGTTGGTGTTCTGGGTGAGCACTACCCCCACGGCCACCTCAAAGGGAGAGGAGGCCGGCCACCAATGGCCGGGGCCGAAATGCTCCAACAGGGCCGCGTAGTAGGCAAGCAGATCCGCTTTTTTAGGCACGGCCGGCTCCTGTCCCGTTCCCGGCAAAAAGCAGAGCCGCCCATTCGCCACGCCCCAGGCGTTTGAGCAGGCGAAGGCCCTGGCTGCGATATTCCAGAACCACCTTACCGGCCTGGGAGCGGAGCAGGCCGGAAAGAACCAGAAAACCCTCCGGCCTTAAACGGGCGGCGATCTCTCCGGCCATTTCCAGCAGGGGTTCGGCCAGGATATTGGCCAGGATCAGCCCAAAATCCTTCTCCGGGACCACCTCCAGACTCCCGAGGCGCGCCTGGAAATCTTCCCCGGAAACCCGGTTCAGATGGCGGTTTTCCAGGGCGTTTTCCACCGCCGCCGGGTCCGGATCCACCCCGAGGCCGCGCAGACCCAACAAGGCCGCGCCCAGGCCCAGAATGCCCGAGCCGGTTCCCAGATCCAAAAAACGCCTTCCGGGGCCGATAAGCCCGGCATCAGCCAGGTCTGAGATCGCCCGCAGGCAGAGAACCGTGCTGGCGTGATGCCCGGTACCGAAAGCGGTTTTAGGTTCGATGACGATAATGTTGCGCCGCCCAGCCCGTACCGGAGAATCCCGGCCGGCCAGCCAGGGCGGCAGGATCAGAAAACGCCGGCCGGCCCGCACCGGGGTGAAAAATTCCTTCCAGGCGCTCAGCCAGTCCCGCTCCGGAGCGGTGAAAGGCCGCAGGATCCATGTTTTGGACGCCGAGGCCATAAGCCCGGATTCCACGATTAGGGCAGCATCCTCCGAAGACGCATATACCCTGGCCAGGAGGCCGCCTTCCTTCTCCTCTTCCTCCCAGCCATGCGGCGCATGCCGGGCCAGCGCCGCATGCAAAAGTTCCCCCTCGTCCACGGGAACCCAAATCTCCAAACCCCGCAAGTCCGCCATGCCCCCCTCTATCCGCCGGAACCGGCCCTGTCAATAACGGCATCGCGGAATCGCCGCGCATAGGTCATTGACGGATAAAGCCACGAACCCGCTGAAAGCGGACGGCTGAAATTGGTCATTGAACAGCGGCAACGAATGGCGTATAGAAACGGGTCATGTTGATACCTGTGGGCAGTCTGGTCAATGCCGGGGCCATTATGGCCGGCGGAACGCTGGGGCTTTTTCTTGGCCGCCGCCTGACCAGCGGTTTGCAGAGCATCGCCTTTCACGGCCTGGGGCTCTGCCTGGTGGTAATCGCCCTGCAAATGGCTCTGCAGATGGAACGCCCCCTACAACTGCTTTTCAGCATACTCCTTGGCGGAATCCTGGGAGAGATCTGCGACCTGGACCGGCTGTTCAACCTAGGGGGCGACAAGCTGAAACGCACCCTGCGCTCCGGCGACAGCCGCTTTACCGAAGGCTTTGTCAGCGCCACCGCCCTTTTCGGCATAGGTTCCATGGTCATTCTCGGCCCCCTGGACGAAGGTCTGACCGGCGACCATACCATCCTGTTCACCAAATCCATACTGGATTTCTGCTTTGCCATCGCCCTCTCCGCCGCCTTCGGGATCGGGGTGATCTTCTCCGCTTTTCCCATTCTGCTGGTGGAGGGACTGATCACCATCATGGCCGGTTCCTTGCAAAGCATGCTCACCACCCCGGTGATCCTGGACATCAAGGTCACCGGCGGGGTGATTATCCTGGCCATTGCCCTGAACATCCTGGAACTCGCCAGGATCAAGCTCGCCAACCTGCTGCCCGCCCTGCCCGCGGCCGCGTTTCTGGCTCACTGGACGGCGGGTTGAACCCCATGGGCAAGAACTGCATTCATATTGAAGGGGCGAGACAGCACAACCTCAAGAACCTTACCCTGGACATACCCAGAGAGGAGCTGGTGGTCATCTGCGGACCTTCGGGATCCGGCAAATCCACCCTGGCCTTTGATCTGGTCTATGCCGAAGGGCAACGCCGCTATGTGGAATCTCTCTCCGCCTATGCCCGGCAGTTTCTGCCGCAGATGGACAAACCGGCAGTGGATAAAATCGAGGGACTTTCTCCGGCCATTTCCCTGGAACAGCAGGGGGCGGCGCGCAACCCCCGCTCCACCGTGGGCACAGTCACGGAGGTTTACGATTTTCTGCGGGTCTTTTACGCCCGCCTGGGGCGCATGTATTGCCCAAGCTGCGGCCGCCCCATTGAATCCAGAGCCACGGACGAGATCATCGCCGACATCCTGGCCCTGGAAGAAGGAACGCGCTGCCTGATCCTGGCCCCGCTGGCCGAGCAACAAAAAGGCACGCACCAGGATCGCTTCAAAAAACTCCGGGCCGAAGGCTTTGTCCGCATCCGGGTGGGCGGCGAGATCCACAGCCTGGAAAATCCGCCGGCCCTGGACAAGAACAAGAAACACACCCTGGAACTGGTGGTGGATCGCTTGGTCATCCGCGAGGGAATCCGGGGACGCCTGGCGGATTCTGTGGAACTGGCCCTGCGTTACGGCGAAGGCCGCCTTCTGGTCGCCATCTCGGATAAACCCCAGGCCGACACCATTCACAGCACCCTCTCGGCCTGTCCCCACTGCCGCATCAGCCTGCCGGCCCTGAGTCCGCAGCTTTTTTCCTTCAACAGCCCTATCGGGGCCTGTCCGCGCTGCCTGGGGCTCGGCAGCGTGGAGTATTTCGAGCCCGCGCTCATCGCCCCCAACAAGGGCCTGTCCATCGGCCAAGGGGCCTTGCTGCCCTGGAAAGATTCCAAGGTCCTGGCGCGTTACGCCCAGGATCTTGAAAAACTGGGTCGGCGCTGGGGTTTTAACCTGGATCTGCCCCTGGCTTCTTTCAGCCATGACGCTATGGATGCTCTGTTCTACGGGGAAATGGAGGACGGCAGTCCGGCCAGGGAGGCGGAAAGCGGATTGCGCCGCAACTGGTTCGGGGGCAGCCGCTCCCTCCGCCGCCGGACGGACGGCAAAAGCGCCTGGGGCGGCCTAATCGCCGTCCTTGAAGAAGGAATGAAACACGGCGAAGCCTGGCGGGAACTGCTCTCCCGCTACCGCCAGAACACGGACTGCCCGGCCTGCCGGGGGGCCAGACTCAAGCCCGAGGCCCTGGCGGTGCGGGTGGGTGATCTGAATATCGCCCAGTTCTGCGGCCAGTCCATATCCCGCGCCCTGGACTGGCTGGGACGGCAGAAGTTCGTGGGCAAACAACTGCCCGTGGCCGACCCCCTGCTTAAAGAGCTGAATCACCGCTTGTCCTTCATGGTCAATGTGGGACTGGATTACCTGTCTCTGGGGCGCAACATGTCTACCCTCTCCGGGGGCGAGGCCCAGCGCATCCGCCTGGCCTCCCAACTGGGTTCCGGACTGGTGGGGGTGACCTATGTGCTGGATGAGCCTTCAATCGGCCTCCATCCAAGGGACAACGCCCGCCTGCTCAATACCCTGCGCGATCTCCAACGGCGAGGCAACAGCGTGCTGGTGGTGGAACATGATGAAGCCACCATCCGGGAGGCCGACACCGTGCTGGAACTCGGCCCCGGCTCCGGGGAGCATGGCGGGGAACTGGTCTTCGCCGGCAGCGTGAAAAAACTCCTGAAAGACGCCTCTTCTCTCACCGCCAAATACCTGCGCGGAGACCTGCGCATCCAGGCCCCGGAGCGCCGGCGCAAGCCCACGGGAGAGTTGCTCCTGCAAGAGGTTCGCGCCAACAACCTGCGCGGCTTTGACTGTTCCATTCCCCTGGGGGTGATGACCTGCGTCACCGGAGTGTCGGGATCCGGCAAAAGTTCGCTGGTGGTGGATACCCTGTACAAGCACCTAGCCCTGCATCAGGGTCTGAAGGTGGAATATCCGGGGCGCATCGGCGGCATCCGCGGTCTGGAGGCCGTCGAACGGATAGCCATCATCGACCAGACCCCCATCGGGCGCACCCCTCGCTCCAATCCGGCCACCTATACCAAAATTTTTGACGAGATCCGCGAAATCTTCGCCCTGACCCCGGACGCCAGGAAACGCGGCTACAAGTCCGGCCGCTTCAGCTTCAACGTCAAGGGCGGGCGTTGCGAAGCCTGCGCCGGCGACGGACAGATCCGGGTGGAAATGCATTTTCTGCCCGATGTCTTTGTGACCTGCGATCTCTGTAAGGGACGGCGCTACAACCATGAAACCCTGGACGTGCGCTACAAGGGCCTGAACATCGCCGAAGTGCTGGACCTGACGGTGAACCGGGCCCAGGAATTTTTCGCCAATTATCCGGGGCTGGAGCGACGGCTCTCGGTGCTCAAGGATGTGGGGCTGGAATACCTGCGCCTGGGGCAACCGGCCACCACCCTTTCCGGCGGGGAGGCCCAGCGTATCAAAATTTCCCGCGAACTGGGGAAAAAAAGCCTGCCCGGCGCCCTGTATGTTCTGGATGAACCCACCACCGGCCTGCACATGCATGAGGTGGGCAAACTCATCGGCGTGCTCAACCAACTGGTGGAACGAGGGGCCAGCGTGGTGGTCATTGAACATAACATCGAGGTGATCCGAGCCGCGGACCACGTCATTGACCTGGGGCCTGGCGGAGGGGAAAACGGCGGAAGGATCATCGCCAGCGGTTCCCCCGAGGAGATCGCCGATAACCCGAAATCGGCCACCGGCAAGTTTATTTAGAACTGGCAGATCGGCGGCGCGGGCTTGCCAATTTTCCCTCCTTGCGATATTCCACAAAAATCAGACTTATTCCGATCTGTCCGGCTTCAAAAGACTAGGCAAAGGATTACTGATGGCCCTATTTCTCACCGTGGGTCTGGACGCGGACGCCAGGGACAGCTTGGCTACCCTGGCCGACGCCATGGGACATCACGTCGCGCATAGCGATGACTACGAGTATTGCGCTAGGCTGGTGAATGGGCAGGACTGCTCCATCGTCATCTCCTACCTGAACAGCGGGCGGAAGGACCAGTGGCCGCTCCTCCGCTCCCTGCCCCATCTGCCAGGCTCGCCGGACATCATGGCCGTGGTGGAGGAAAATGATACCGGGGCGGCGGAATACGCCGTGCAATCCGGGTTCTGGGACATCCTCTACCTGCCCCTTTCCATAAAATCCGCCAAAATCAGCCTGAACCGCTGCCTTTACCATCGCTTGGCCCTGAGCGCCCAGGACAATACCAGCAAGATCAAACGCGACAGGATCATCGGCGGCAGCCCGCTTCTGGAGCGCTGCCTGCGCCAGATGCACATTGTGGCGCAATCGGATTCCAACGTGCTGGTCCTGGGCGAAACCGGAACCGGCAAGGAACTTTTCGCCAAGGCCGTGCATGAAAACAGCGGACGCGCCCGCCACCCTCTCATCGTGGTGGACTGCACCAATCTGCCAGCCACCCTGGCCGAAAGCATCCTTTTCGGACATGCCAGAGGATCCTTCACCGGCGCGGTGGAAGCCACCGACGGCCTGTTCAAGCAGGCGGATAAAGGCACTATCTTTCTGGATGAGATCGGCGAACTGGACCTGAACATCCAAAAATCGCTCCTGCGGGTGATCCAGGAGAGGCGCTTCCGTCCGCTCAGCGCCAAAAAAGAAGTGGAGTGCGACTTCCGGATCATCGCGGCCACCAACATGGACCTGGATGTCATGGTCCAGGAGGGCAAGTTCCGGGCGGATCTTTACCACCGCATCAATACCCGAACCATCATCCTGCCTTCCCTGCGCGAGCGGCAGGAAGACATTCCGCAACTGGCCGAGCATTACGCCAAGCTCTTCTGTTCCAACCTGAATTGCGGCCCCAAGGAAATTGACGATGAAACGCTGGATGCCCTCAGGCTTTACCCCTGGCCAGGCAACATCCGGGAACTGGTCAATATCATACATGCCACCGTGCTCAACGGCATCGCGGAAAACCGACTCTACCCCCAGCACCTGCCCGGAGAAATCCGCCTCTTTCTGATCCGCTCCAAAGGCGGTCCGCATGCCCCCGTTGCCGGAAGCGTCCGTCCGGGACGCCAGGACCATGCCCTGCAACGACCCGAGCCTGACCGGAAGCCGGCCCCCGCCGCCGCCAGCCCCAAGGCCGGAGACAACGCCCCCCCCTTGAAAAGCGGCTCCCGCTTCTCTTTCCAGCACTATTCGCAACTGCCGGCCATCAAAGAGGTGCGTGAAGAAATCGTCAGGCAGATGGAGCAGGATTATCTGCGCGAGCTCATCCAGCGCTGCCAGGGCAATTTCAATTCCGCGCAAAGCATCTCCGGCCTCTCCAGGGCCAGATTATATGAATTGCTGCAAAAACATGAACTGAGCGTTTAATAGTTGGAACACGACCATGAGCAAACTCACCATTGAATTGCCGGAAAAACTGTGCGTTTCCCTGGAACGCGAGGCGGGCCGCCTGGATATCAGCGTTGATTCCCTGGTGGAGGGCCTGATTAAAAAATTCCTGCAAAAACAGCGCGTGGATGTGGAGAAGGCCGTGAAACGTCCACAGAAGGAACGCCGCGCCACCTTCCGCCAAAAGATAGATCAACTAGCCATCCTGTACTTCAAGACCGACGACGGGCATTACGGTCTGTATAAAACCGGCGATCTAAAAAATCTGGCCCCCGGAGGAGCTCTGGTGGAGTGCGCGTCCAACGTGAGCAACGACAACTTCTTACGCATGAATGAAGAATTCGAACTGATCTTCCAGGTGAGGGATCTCCAGCAGCCCCTGTACCTGCTTTGCAAAATCAACCGGGTGATCCAGACCAAGACCAAAACCGTTCTGGGGGTGAGTTTCACCCGCACTGACGATGACAATTACCGGACTATGCTGAAATATTTGGATTAATCCCAGACACCCGGCCTGGGTACGAAGCGCAGAAGTTTTTCCAGAGGAATATCGCAGCGTTGCGCTCCGGCGGAGTAAGGCGCAAGCTGATAGGGGGGGAAAAACAGGCTGAGACCGGCAGGGGTGACCGCGAAGTGCTTGAACGACTCTTCCTTGGGGTCCAGACCCGCCTCGTATTCCGGCATGGTCCGCCAGTGGGCTTCAAGCGCGGGCCGCAGGACGGCGCGGGCATAATCCGCCAGAAATTCCCACAGGCCTTCCGGCCTGGAAAAAAGATCCCGGTAGCCCATCTCGGAGCCGTTGTCCAGACGCAGGGTCACCGCGCGTACCCCTTCCAGTCCGTGCGCCCCGCCAGTATATATCCAGGTGTCAAAACGCACGGAAACCGTCTGCCGGGTGTTGAAAACCAGGGAAGCGGCCTCAAAGGAATCACGCGGATTCTTGCCTGCTTCTCCAGGACAGCCTTGGTCCAGTTCGGCCAGGATATCCCGGAAAAAACGCTCCGCCCGCTGCCTTACGGCCTGATCCAACGCCTGGCGGCCGAAAAAGGGATAATCCAGACGCGCCGTGTAGCAGGCATTGGCCTCGTTCAAAGACTCACTGGGAAAGCCCGCCGGGGCGGATTCTTCAAGAGCGGGCGGAATGGACCTGACGGAACTGACGGCCCCTTCACAGGCGGCCAGCCCGAATGACAACAAAACCGCGCATAAACGCACAGACATAGTCACCACGCGGGTTTATCCGGCCACTCTGGACTTGTCATTTTTCCTCCGATCCGGCATGAGGATATTTTATGCCACATCATCGGATATTCCGCCACCTCTGTCTTTTGCTGATCTGCCTTTTTCCGGAGCGGCTTTTGGCTGTCGAACCGGACCTGGGGGGCGTGGCCGTGAAAAAATTCAACGATTTTGTCGGTCTCGAATATGCTTCGACAGCGGCCTTTTCCGCGGCGCGTTTGCAAGCCCTGGAAAAAGTCGGCGGGACCCTGTCCCTGCCGGAGGAATTCCGCCGGAGCATCGATGGCGCTCCCGCCGGAAACCAGGCCGGCGCGGAACAGGCTCTAGCCCTGATCCTGTTCCGCTACGTCCCGAATGGCATCATCCTCACCCCTTCCTTCGATGGCATGCAGGTAGAAGCGCATATAATGCCCGTTCCTGTCCGGCCCGGACAGGAACGTGAGCAGATCCTGGCCTCTCTGAAACAGCCTCTCTGGTTTGATTGTTACAACCGGGCCATCCTGCTGGAAAAATCGGCGCTCCTGGCCTATGATCAAGCCTCTGAAGACTTGTTGCGCGGAGAGACGCGGGAAGCGACCAGAGAAAAATTGCGCCGGGCGGTGGAAGCCCTGGCCGCCGGCAGCGCCTACATCGAACTCTTGCCGGAATTGCGCCGGAACACTGGACAAAGCCCCGAGGAAGCGGCCAGGCTGGACGGACTGGCCGCAATACTTGAAGAACTGCAAGGGCGCGCTCCGGAACATTACCTGATCCCGGCCGAACTGGGGCGGTTACAGCTTCTGCGGCACCATCCGCTGGAAGCTAGGCGTCTTATGGATCTCTCCCTGGCCCTGCAAGACAACTTCGCCCTGGCCCATGACCTGCGCGGCGTGGCCCTGCTGGCCCTGAACCTCCCCTCCCTGGCCCTGGAAGATTTCAACAGGGCCGTCAACCTCCAGCCAAGGACCCCGTCTTTTTATGAAAACCGGGCTCTGGCCAGGAAAATTCTGCAAATGGAAGAAGGCATGTGCCGGGACTTGGTCATGGCCTGCTCCCTGGGCAGTTGCGCGGGGATGAAATGGGCCGCCGGAGAAGGCCGATGCCTGGATTGAAGCCCTGGGACAAAGTCCTCGGAGGGAAATAGGCCATGCCTCTGCCGCGCGCCGTGGTGAAAGACTGGCCGGAGTTTTCCGCCCTACTGGATCGCCTGGGGATGTTCCATATCCGCCCCGGTCTGGAGCGCATGGAAAAGGCCCTGGAGCGGCTGCGCCTGACGCGCCCTTCCAGGCCCCTGGCGCAGGTGGCCGGAACCAACGGCAAGGGTTCCACTTGCTCCTTTATAGCTTCCCTGGCTAGGGCGCATGGGCTCCGCTGCCTCCTATACACCTCCCCGCATTTTGTCTCGGTGCGGGAAAGGTTGCGCCTGGCGCGCCCCGGAGGCCCGGACGAAGGAGAAGTTCTTCCGGAAAAGGCCTGGCTTGAGGCCGCGAACGCGGTCTTGAGCGGGAGCGGAGAAGATCTGACCTATTTTGAACTGATCACGGTCATGGCCGCCTGTATGCTGGAAAGGACGGACGCGGATCTGGCGGTTATGGAAAGCGGCCTGGGCGGCAGCCTGGACGCCGTCACCGCCCTGGCGGCGGACCTGGTCATCTTCACGCCCATCGGCCTGGACCACTGCGAGATCCTGGGAAACAGCCTTAAAGCCATCGCCGAGGACAAGGCCGGGGCCATACGGCCCAGCAGGCCGGCAATCACGGCCCGGCAGGCTCCGGAGGCTATGGCCGCCATCGAGCGGGAGGCGCTCCGCCAAACCGCCCCCTTATACCTGGCCCCCAGGCTTCCGGAAGATTTTTTCACGGGCAACAGAATCCTGGGCCTGGCCGGGGAGCACCAACAGGAAAACGCCGCCCTGGCCCTGGCCGCCTGGAGGCATCTGGCCCCAGGAATCCTGAAAGGCTATGCCCCTCCACCCGCCGGAGGCATTTCCGAGGAAGAAAAAAAAGGGCTGGCCACCGCCTGGATGCCCGGACGCCTGCAATGCCTTCAGCCGCAAGACGGCCTTCCGGCCATGATCCTTGACGGAGGACATAACCCGCACGGCCTTGCGGCTTTGGGATTGAGCCTCGCGCGGATGGAACTGTCCCCAGGAGCGGTGATCTTTTCCTGCCTGAAGAACAAACAACCGGAAAAAATCCTCCCGAACCTGCGCGCCCTGGCAGCCGGCGGTCCGATCTTCGTGCCAAGCCTCCAAAGCCATCCCCAGGCCATGCCGCCCGACGCCCTGGCCGAACTCATCGGCCTTGCCGCCACGCCCTTGCCGGACCTGCCCGCGGCCCTGGAAGCGGCCCGGCAATACTTCCGCAAGCGCTTGCCCGAAGAAGACAGACCGTATATAGAGCCTGAACCACCCCCAGGCAGACACCCGCTGCTCATCTGCGGCTCCTTATACCTGCTGGGGGAATTTTACGCCCTGCATCCTCAATGCCTGCGCAAAGAAAACCCGCCCCGGCCGCGCCGCCGGGGCCAGACCGGGGAAACGCCATGAATCTGCAACAGGAAGAAGCCAGGATCCTGATCGAATGCCTGCCATACATAAGAAAATTCAACGGCCAGACCATGGTCATCAAGTACGGCGGGCACGCCATGCTGGACGAAAAACTGAAACAGGCCTTTGCCCTGAACATCTCCCTCCTGCACTATGTGGGCATCCAGCCCGTCCTGGTGCATGGCGGCGGGCCACAAATAGAAAAACTGCTGGAGCGGCTGCAAATCAGCTCGATCTTCAGGGACGGCCAGCGGGTCACCGATGAGGCCACCATGGACGTGGTGGAGATGGTTTTGGTAGGCAAGGTGAACAACGACATCGTAAACCTGCTGAATCAGGCCGGGGTCCGGGCCGTGGGGCTTTCAGGCAAGGACGGCGGCCTGCTCCGGGCGGAAAAACTCGTGGACAGCGACGGCCTGGATTGGGGCAAGGTGGGCAGGGTCACCGCGGTGAATACCGAGCTTCTGCACAGCCTGAACGCCGCGGGCTTTACCCCGGTCATCGCCCCGGTGGGGGTGGGCGAACAGGGGGACACATACAACATCAACGCGGATTCGGTCGCCGGGGCCGTGGCCGCGGCCCTGCGGGCCAAACGCCTGATTTTGCTCACCGATGTGCAGGGGGTGCTGGATGCCAAGGGACGGCTCATCCCCAGCCTGGGCATGGAAGAAGTGGATGAACTCCTGCAAAAAGGAGTGCTCCGGGGAGGGATGATCCCCAAGATCCGCTGTTGCCTGGAAGCCCTGCGCGGCGGAGTGGAAAAGGCCATGGTGGTGGACGGCCGGGTGGAAAACTGCCTGCTCCTAGAGCTGTTCACCGACTCCGGCATCGGCACGGAGGTGGTCGGGAACGCCCGATAACACGCATCCCGCGCCGCCTCGCGAATCAGTTCCTTTCCAGCTTCAGCATCGCCCGCGCCATTTCAGCGGCAACATTGACGACAGCCTTTTGAGAATCCGGGGATAACGGGCGAAGCATATCCGCAAAGAATATGTCCGGTTCATCGCCGACTTTTTGCTCGAACAGGGCCGCGACCGGGCACCCCAAAGCCCCGGCCAGTTCCTGAAGCCGGTCAAATCTTGGGGCGATATGCCCTCTTTCCATGCGGGACAAGGATTGTTGGCCGATGCCGACCATCTCCGCCAGTTTTTCCTGGGTCAGGTTACGTCTTTTGCGCCGAATAAAGATATTTTCGCCGACTATTTTCTCCAAGGCTTTGCTGCCAACCATCGCCGCCTTCCTTCGACACGCTTTTTACGTATATTTTCAGTCAGGAACGGCTTTATCCAGGCCATAAAAAGCGTAAAATTATTGACATAAAAAGCGTAAAACTTTATACCCACGGGGAAGCGCCGGAAAGGCTCTCCCAAAATGGACCGCGCTTTCAAAAGGAGCGGACGAGAGGGCGTGGATTGTTTGGGCGGGGACACAAAATGGGCAAGATGTCCGATTGTAAGTCTTACTGCAAAAAACAGGATACGGCAAGCGGGACGTATGATAGCCGCCCGCATATATCCGGAAAATCCCTAACGCCTCTGCGAGGTTTTCTTTTTCTCGACCCCTGGCGAGACCCTACGGCGTCACCCGTTAACCACCCATAAACCTGTTTTGGAGGTCCCATGCGTTTGCCGGTCTTTTCCCGTATGTTCACGTTGCTGTGCGTTTTTCTGTTTTGCGCCGGAGTAGGCCTCGCGCAGGCCGCCTCGCCGGAGGAAGCCGCCCAGGAAGGCGCGGCCATGAAGGCGGAAGTGGACGCCCAGGTGCAGGCCTTGCTGAATTCGCCCGCCGGGGTATTCGACATCGAATACGAAGACGGCCAGCTTATGCGCCTCAAAATAAAGGGCGAATCCGAGGTGGCCACCTCCCTCCAGGGAGCGCGGGGAGATCGCCAGGCGCGTGAAAAGGCCGAGCGCTCCGCCAAGGCCTCCTTCTCCCAATTTTTGAACGAACAGGTCACGGTGGTCAGCTCCGACACCGAAGGTTTTTTGATCCAGGAAAAGGACGGCAAGGAAAGCGCCGAATACCTGAACGCCAGCCAGAGAACCATGGCCAGCCTCTCGAACAGCTTCCAGCGCGGATTGATCACCCTTTTTGACCACGTGGAAGGCGAAGGGGCCAACCGCAAGGCCGTGGTCGTGCTCGGCTGGTCCAAGAAGCTGGTGGACGCCTCGGCCGGCGCCCAAAGCACCATGAACCAGAGCCGCGCGAACGAAAGCAACGCGGCGGCTGGCCAGCAGGCGGCCCCGGCGGCCGGGGGCGCCGGAACCCAGCCGAATACCCAGACCCAGACGCGCACCGGCAACCTGAACAAGTTTTAAAGGAGATTCGCATGAAACGGCATATACTTTTAGCCTTGTGCCTGATTTGCGCGCTCTGTCTCCCCTTGGCGGCAAAGGCCGCCGATGACGAACGCCAGGTGGTGGTCACCGGCGTGGGCATGAATGAAGAGGACGCCAAGCGGCAGGCTTACCGCAACGCCGTGCAGAGCGTCGTCGGGGCCATGGTCGTGGCCGAAACCCTGGTGGAAAACGACGCCCTGGTGCGCGACAAGGTGCTTTCGCACAGTGACGGCTACATCACCAAAACCGAACAGGTGGGGCAGACCGTTTCCCTCTCCGGCGGGCTGGTGGAGGTGACCATGAAGGTCACGGTGAAAAGCCAGCAGCTCAAGGACAAGCTTAAGGCGGAAAACATCAGCGTGATCGGCATGGACGGCGAAAGCCTCTTCACCAGGGCCGCCACCCAGACCGAACAGACCAAGGACGCCGCCGCCATTGTGGCCGAGGCTCTCAAGAATAATCTCCCCGCGAGCCTGATCAGTTCGGCCGCGAACATCGGCCAGGCCGAGGTCAAGGAATCCGGCGGCACGGCCACCGTCAAGGTGCCAATCTCCGTGTCCGTGAACATGGACGCCTACCGCAAGTTCACCGGCGACCTGAAAAAGACGCTGACGGACCTGGGCTATAAGGGCCAGACCGTCAGTTTCGGTATTGCTTTCGGGCAGTATGATTTTGACGAAATAACTGTCTATGACAATGCCGGCTGGAGAAACTTGAACCTATGGGCAAGCCCGGTATGCGTCATCGCCATTTGTGAAATGTATTCCCTGGAGTCCAAGCAAAGCCGCTGGACCTTTTTCAAGGTGCCCAAAAATGTGCTTGAACCCTTCCTGCCTTTGCATACGTATGAGCCCAACTATGTGGAAATCAAGACCGACCTCTATGACGGCGGACAAAACCTGATCACCAGCCAGAATGTCCGGCTTACCACAAACGAAAAAGATGGCGATAACCGGTATAAAACCGATATCTTCAGCTCGAAAATCTGGACGGGCAACGATGACGGTTACGGCCTGGCGATTATATCGCCGGTGCTGAGATCGAAGTTGTATCCCAACACGAATAACCTGCCCATAGGCAACAAGGGCTATGCCCCTGGAAAACTGGAGGCCACCTTTGTGCTGGACGCCGAAGAACTGAAGGCGGCCAAGTCCATCCAGACCAGCGCGCAGAATGTCCTGGCTCCGGCCAATTAATAACAAACTGTTTGGGGGCGAAAGCCCCCAAAAAAATATGCATCAGGAAATATGCTTATGCCCAAAATTATACCTCTCCCGGTATTCCTCTTCTGGCTAGGGCTTTTCTTTTTTTGCGCCGTTTCCGCCACTGTCTCCGCCGCCCCGCCGGACTGGCTGATGCAGGAAATAAAAGACCCGGCCAAGCTGGAAACTCCGGGGGTGTACCCGCTCTCGCAAAACCGCCTGCTGGCGGTGGGGGCCGGGCGCGTCACCACCCAATTGCGCGAGGATCGGGCCTTGCGCCTGGCCGGCCTGCTGGCTGAAAACGACGCCAAGGCGCACCTGACCAGGCATCTTTTCAGCGATGCCTTGCGCAAGGAGCCGCAACGCCGTTTCAGCGTGAATATCTCCGGCGGCCAGCTGGTCTCCCAGACGCGCGCCGGTGACAAGGCGTTTGTGGCTATCCTGGCCGAGGCCCAAGCCGTCAGCCTGGCGCCGCTTTCACCCCTGGCCGACTGTTATGACGTGCGGGTGGCCCCCCTGGTGGAGGAGCTTCTGGATCAAAACCCGATGCTGGCCGACGGCGGCGGCGGAATATTCCCGCAAGAACAGGGATGGGTGGCGCTGGGCGTGGGTTTTGCCGCCCTGGACTCGAACACGGATCGCGAAGCGCGGATCATCGCCGTGGGGAATGCGCGCAAGGCCTTGAGTGAAGCGATCTTCGGGCTTTCCATCAGTAAACAAGAGCAATATGAGGAGATTACGGCAGAAGGGCCGGGCGGCAACCTGCTGCGCGAATGGGCCAAGACCTCCACCAAGGAGACCGTGCAGGGACTTTTGCAGGGCGCTGAACAGGCCGGCGAATGGAAGACGGATGACGAGCACCTGGGGGTAGCCGTGCTGGTGGGCAGGCCCCCGATAGTCCTTGCGGGCGGCGAGACCGTGAATACGGACAAGCTGCCGGGCTTCAGCCTGGAAGAAGAATGGCGGGAGGCCTTTTTGCAACGTCCCTGGATGATTGACGGCGGGGCCGGACTCCATGTACATAAGGGAATATCCTATCTCCTGGTGGTGGAAGGCGCTCCCCTGAAAGGTGACCCGCTGGCGGACAGAACGCAAACGCCGTTGCTCATCGATGTGAAAGGCAGAAACGCCGCCGCGAAATATCTTTCCGGGGTCAATTCGGACAGCCTGACCGTGGAAACCGAGGAACGGAGCCTGACCGTGCAGGGGACTGATGAGAAAGAAACGCTGCGGGATTCGTTGCGCAAGTTGACCAAGGAAAGCGTTTTGGGAGTGGTGCAGGGGATGCGCAAGGTCGGTTCCTGGCAGAGCGAGGACCGCAGAATTCTGCGCCAGGCGTATATCATCCCGTTGCCCGGCTCACGCTGAGGTAAAGCACAAGGAGGCGGTTTATCCATGAAAAAACGGCAAGACGCGGCAGCACTTTGTACGCGAATCACCCCGGCTCTGTTTGTAATGCTCGCGCTATGCGCCCCCGGCTGTTTTCAGATCGCGGAACGGCAAGATTCCGGCCAGAGCTATTACTACAACCAGTACGACGATGATTATTACCGCAGGGAAGCCGAGCGCGGACAATGGCTTTATGAGCAGGAACGCGCCCGGCGCCTGGAAAACGAACGCCGGGCCAGCCAGGCGGAACGGATTCGCCTGGAACAGGAACGCCTGAACTGGGAGTGGCGGCAGAAACAGGTTCTCGAACAGCAACGCCTGGAATTGGAACGCTACCGGCAGGAAGCGGCGCGGGAACAACAGCGCTATGACGCGGAACGCGCCCGACGCTTGGAAAGCGAACGCCGGGCCAGCCAGGCGGAACGGATTCGCCTGGAACAGGAGCGCCTGGCCTGGGAACGGCACGAACAGCAAAAGCGCTACGACGTGGAACAAGCCCGGCGCATGAAAGCCGAAAACCAGACCCAGGATCAGACGGAGCGAAACCGCCTGGCGCAGGAACGCCTGGCCTGGGAACAACAACAACAGCGGCAGCGCGATAGACAACAACGCGAGCAGCAGCAACAGCGCCAGCAGGCTCCCCAGCAGGTTGACCGTCCTGCTCCAGCACCCGCATCCACGCCCGCACAGCGCGAACAGCAGCAACGTGAACAGCAGCAACGTCAACAGCAACAGCGTGAGCAACAGCGTGAGCAACAGCAACGCCAGCAGGCTCCCCAGCAGATTGACCGTCCCGCTCCAGCACCCGCATCCACGCCCGCGCAGCGCGAACAGCAGCAACGTGAACAGCAGCAGCGCGAACAGCAGCAACGTCAACAGCAACAGCGTGAGCAACAGCAACGCCAGCAGGCTCCCCAGCAGATTGACCGTCCCGCTGCGCCCGCACCGGCGGCCAAACCCAGCGCTCCTGCACAGCAAACCGGCCGTATCGGCGCCACGGACAGTAAACCGGCTACGAAAGGGAGCGGCAACAGCCAGGATGACGACAACCAGAGAAATTCCAGCAACAGGGGCAACAACAGGCAGTGAGTTTGGAGCGACGCCCCGGCTTTGGCCTGTGCCCAAGGCCGGAGTGCGTGGCGAATCGTGCCCTTCTTGGGGTATCCAGCTAGACTTCTCTGATCCGAGGGTGTTCGCCGCAAAGAGGACAGCCGGGATCCTTGCGTAGGCGGAACTCATGGAAGCGCATGGCCCAGGCGTCAAAGCCCAGCAGACGATCAATGAGTGCCCGTCCGCTCCCCAGGATGAGCTTAATCGTCTCATTGGCTTGGATACAGCCCACAATCCCCGGCAGAACAGCCAGGACGCCGGCTTCACCGCCGGAAGGGATCTCGCCCGCTTCCGGAGGCTCCGGGTAAAGGCAGCGCAGACAGCTTCCCCTGCCGGCGTCAAAGACGCCGGTCTGGCCTTCAAAACGCAGGACCGCGCCGTAAACCTCCGGCTTGCCCAGAAGGACGCAAGCGTCATTGATCAGGTAGCGGGTGGCGAAATTATCCGAGGCATCGGCAATGATGTCAAAATCCCGAAAAATCTCCAGAACATTGGCACGGCTGAGCCTGACGCTGAATTCCGGCACTCGCGCCCAGGGGTTGATCCCCTGGATGCGCTCGCGGGCGGAAGATGTTTTCAGCCGGCCCAGGGACGAAGAGCTGTGGATGACCTGCCGCTGCAAGTTGCTCGCCTCCACCGCATCATCGTCCACCAGCCCGATGACCCCCACCCCGGCCGCCGCCAGATATAGCCCCAGGGCGGAACCCAGGCCGCCAGCGCCCACTATGAGCACCCTGGCGGCTTTAAGTTTTTGCTGCCCCGGCGGGCCTATCTCCGGCATAACCAGGTGGCGGCTGTAACGGATCATTTCGTCATCGGAGAGTTCAGCCATACCGGCTCCTTGCGTTCACCCGGATCATTAACATTTTCCGGGCCAAAGCGCTCCAAGTTTTTCCAGGGCCATAAAAAACTTGACTGAGGTTCCCGGATGGTCAATTAACAGAGCCATGCAGATCAGCAGACGCAAGGCCATCGCCCTTCTATTGCTCATTGTCTTCTTCTGGGGCACAACCTGGGTGGCCATGGGGGCGCTTGTGCGCGAAATTGCCCCGGTCTGGCTGGCCTCCTTCCGCTACATCATCGCCCTGGCCGCGGTGATCCTCGTCCAGGGAGCGAGCGGCAATCTGGCCCTACCCAGAAAAGGGGATACTCCGATCATCCTGGTGGTCGCCATCTTCTCCCTTACCCTCTGCTCCATTACCATGGCCACCGGTCTACAGTTCGTCCCCCCCGGACGCTCCGTGGTGCTGGGTTACACCCATTCCCTGTGGGTGGTCCCAGGGGCTTGGCTCTTTCTGCGCGAAGAGCTTCCTCCCAAGCGTCTGGCCGGGGTTATCCTGGGCATAAGCGGCATCATCACGCTCTGTGACCCGCCGGCCATAATCCACGGCCAGGGATTCAATCCTCTGGGTTATGCCATGCTCCTGCTGAACGCCCTGTCCTTTTCCGTAGCCATACTCTATACCCGCAGGCATATCTGGGTTTCCTCCCCCTTTCAGGTGCTTTTCTGGCAATTTCTCCTGGCCGCCACCATGCTCTCACTGCTGGCCCTGCTCATAGAAGGCCCGCCGGATTTTTCCCTTTCGCCCCTGAACATCCTGCTCCTGCTCCATATCGGCATCCCCGGCGGAGCGCTGGCCTTCTGGGCCGTGAGCGTGGTCAGTTCCAGCCTGCCCGCCACCGCCACCTCCCTCGGCATCCTGGCCGCCCCCCTGGTGGGCATCTTCTTTTCCGCCATCTTCATGAACGAACGGATAGACGCCAGCTTAATCGCGGCCGTCTTCATGATTCTGGGGGGGATCCTTCTGGGGAACAGCCCCAAAGCATCGAAAAGCGCCTGAACTGGCTTGCCGCCCCCCTCTTGCCTATTTCAGAAAAATCAGGCAGAGTATCACCCTGCATCAAGACCGCGCCCCGGCCCAAACCCCGGCGCGGCTTTTATATAAAGACCAGACCCCAGGAACCAATGTTATGAGCACGCCCATATCCCGCAAGGGTTTCAATCTTCTGCTGGAAGAGTTGGAACAACTGAAAAAAAACCGCCCGGTAATCGCCAAAATCATCCAAGAGGCCAGGGAAGAAGGCGATTTGAGCGAAAACGCCGCCTATGACGCGGCCCGCGAACGTCAGGGACTTCAGGAAGCCCGCATCAATTACCTGGAATCGCGCCTGCCGCTCTTGAATGTGGTTGACTTCTCCCGCCTGAACAGCGAAAAAATCACTTACGGGGCCAAGGTCACCCTTCACGACCAGGATACCGAAGAGGAAAAATCGTATACCCTGCTCGGCCCGGATGAAACCGGCCTGGTCAAGGGGGCTATTTCCGTGGAATCACCCGTGGCCCGCGCCCTGCTGGGCAGGGAAGTTGGCGATGAAATAGTTGTGGATGCGCCCAGGGGCAAGATATATTACGAAATTACCGCCCTCAGCTTCCCGGGCGAGGCCATGTTTGAAGGCTGAAACTTTACCGTTGACCATGCCCCTGAATGGGATTAAATTGCCCAATTCCAGGGATTCTCAAAGCCGTGGTGGTGGAATTGGTAGACACACTAGCTTGAGGGGCTAGCGTTCGCAAGGACATGGGAGTTCGAGTCTCCCCCACGGCACCAGGGAAGAATTTCAGAAAGTCTCATAAGGTCACATAAGCCTTGTGAGACTTTGATTTTATGAAAAGGCGTCCTCTCATATAGTCTCATAAGGTCATTTGACATACCCCGGTTTCAGGGGTAACTCTCTGGGATAGATTGATTTTTTCTGCTACCCCGCCCGAGGAGTTACCCCGATGTCAGCAAGCCTTACAGACGCACGAATCAGGAACATGCGTTCCTCGGAAAAATCCAAGAAATTTTTTGACGGTGAAGGTCTTTTTTTACAACTTACCCCTGCCGGGGGGAAATGGTGGCGTTTTCGCTATTGGTTTCAAGGGAAAGAAAAATTGCTGTCCCTTGGAACTTACCCCGGCATATCTCTGAAAATGGCGCGGCAACGGCGCGATGCGGCGCGGGAACTGATTGCCCAAGGCTTAGACCCGAGCAAACAAAGGCAAGCAGCCAAGGACGAAGCCGCCGCCCTTGCCAAAGAAGAGGCTCTGACCTTCAAAACGGTTGCGGCTGAATGGCTGGAAGTCAGAAAAGATACCTATGCCGCTTCAAATATCAAAAAAAAGGACTGGCTTATCGGCCTGTTGTGCGCACATTTGGGCAATACGCCTATTGCAAAAATTGCCCCCGCCGACATTTTAGCCGCGATCCGGCCTGTTGAGGCACCATGAACTTCATTTTGTCGTTCCACGAATGGAGCTGGCGAGCGGTAAAGCCTTCAACGCCTTCCCACCGGGCTGGGAAAAAGCCTTTGGCGTATTCCGCGATCTCCATAATCATCGGGAAGGTTGGGCAAGGCCGGATGATCCCGCCCGCGCCCGTCTGCATACCCCGGAACATGCCGATCTGCACCGGGCACGATTGATCCGCTGGGGCAAAACGCCGGGAAAGGATGAGCGGGCTGAGGCCCAGGACGCCGTTCACACCTACATTACGGCCAAATTGGAGCAAGGTCTTGTCCATAACCGAAAAGATGTGCTTGCCGCCTTGCAGGACGCGGGGCTTTCCATCAACCGGGCAGGCCGGGACTACATCACCGTCAAAGACCCCGACAGCGGGGAAAAACTGCGCCTCAAGGGAGGAATATATGCAGAACACTGGAAATTTGACTTCTTTGGCCGAGCGCATCAGAGCCAAAACCGAGCAGGACGCCCAGGAGATCGAGAGCCTGACCCGGCAACAGTTCGAGAGCTTGAGCAGGAGCTTGTCCGCATCATCGAAAACCGCGCTCAGTACAACAGACAACGCTATCCGCAACAGTATCGCGGAATTGGAGAAGGATATCACTTCCCGTTGCCAGAGCCTGGAGGCGATGTTCAACCGGAAATATCTGTACTCCATTCTGTTGAGCGCGGGGATTCTGCTGTTGACCATGTTCACCAGTTGGGGGCTGATCGCTTTGTGCCGCTACCAGATCACGGACTTGCAACAGGAGATCGCCGGTCTCAAGGCGCAGAAAGAAATTTGGGACAGGGACTTTCCCCTGATCCAACGCGCCTTTTCCGGCCTGGAACTGTATCAGTCGCAAGGGAAGAATTACCTACTGCTGCCGGAGGGACGGACGGCTATAATGGCCGGGACAGTGGGCAAGCGGGAAGCCTTGGAAATCGTGAGGAAATAAGCCATGACCGAACTGGAAAAAATGCTCAAAAACACGCTGACCCGAATGGAGCAGGACATCACCGCCACATTGACCGGCCAGGGCAAAACCCTGGAAGAACAGCAACTCACCCTGACGGCGCACAGTCAGGGCTTGCGGCAGTTACAGGAGGCGAGCAGCCGGAGCAGCGCCGATTTGCAGGCCTTGACGAAGCGCTTGGAAGACTTGGCCGGGCTATACAAGAGCTTGGAAATCTTGCTGCCGCGCTTGAGCGGGCTATTGAGCGGCAGGTAGCGCGGGCCAGAGAAAAGGAGCGAAGCCGGGGGCCGAGGATGGGATTGTAATTACAATAGGTGTCATATAGACGGCGGATTTGCGATATTTGTTTGTATTTATTCACAATAAAAAAAGTTACTTCCGGCGACAAAAAACCTTGACATCGCATCAGTGATTACTTATAGTGCTCTTAACAAAGGAGAGTAATCACATGAAGCCAACCGCCACAGCCCCCTCGCAAAGGACGACATTTTGCCTCCCTAACACAGCGCACCAAGCCATTAAAATGATTTCTGAAATAAAGGGGCAAAATCTAAAAACTTGCTTTGAATTCTTAATAACGATGATAACCCCTGGTGAGCAGCACTATAAGGAAGTGGCTCATGCTGTTAAAAGCATGGATAAATCTAGCTATACACGAAAGACTTATGTGATCGATGCGGATGTAAAGAATAGGCTACAGAAGCATGCAAGAATACAAAATTTGTCTAGAGATGAATTAATTATTATTTGCATAACAATCCTATCTGAAAAATTAGCAGAACTAAAATTATCTGTAAAAGAAAAAATTGAACATGCAAATAAAATAATCAAAGCAGCAGAGCTTGCACTTCATGAATGGAATAAATGCCATGAATCATTAGCAGCAATTGGGGATGATAAAGAATTTTCTATAGTTAATGAGTATATAGCATATATTGGACAATTGAATGAATTACCAATCTATGTTCAAGAATATATAGATAAAATATCATCAAAAAAATAATACATTGGAGGAAAAAATGAAACTGACAAAACACGCTCAAGTGCGAATAAAGCAGCGCGGGATATCTGATATTGAATTGTTACTAATATCAATATTTGGAGTTGTGGACGCGAAAAATAGAATGACGCTTCCTGAACGCACACAGAAAAAAATAATTCAAGCACTTGATAAGTGCAACAAAATGCTCGTTGTAGATGATGAAGTGAGTGCATTAATAACTGCATATGCCATATCAAGATAACCTTTATAGGTGCGGCTGTGTGTTAAAAAAATGAATTTGTTATACCACTGCCTCATCCAGTGGCAGATGATTTCTAAAAAGAATGGAGGGTAGTTTCATGGCTGGAACGCGCTCAAAATGTCCTATCCCTTGCCAGCATAAAGATGTCATCGGGGGAGGTCAATTCTGCAAGTTCAACAAAGAGTTTGAAAATGGAAAATCTCCATGCCCCTTGGTAAAGCCAAGCAAAATGACTGCAAAGGCTAAATTAAAAGAGTTTTGGCGCGAAATGAATGAAATCAAATAGTTATTAGCATAACTGCATTGCCATATATATGGAGGGCACCATGCTTTCAAAGTTAGATAATAATATTCATTGCGAGTATTCGAATCTGCAAAATGAACATCATAAAACGCATATAGATGGCAAATGGTATAAAAAACCTGACAAATTTCCATGCGTACTACATGATAAGGCTGGGTGCCTTTGCGTATCAAAAGAAAAATACATGGAACTTGTCTTTTCTGGAGTGTTTCGAGAATACCAAGGTAGAGACAAGATTACATTTGATGTTGGTAATAAAGAAAATAATGTCAAAAAAATTTCAGAAATTCTAGGCTATAAGCTATGTGCATCAAAGACAACTTGTCCAAGGTATCGTCCCAAATATCAAAAATCTGACGATAAAATCAAGGCCAACATATCTACACGGAAGCCAGGCCAGAAGCGCGGTCTCAGCAGAGATCCTGTCGCTAAAGCACTTGCTCTATTCGACTCTTTGCCGCCAGAATACCAAGCAAAACTTCTTGCCGAACTCAGTGCAATGCAACAAAAAAGTTGAATTAGCAGGTTCCTTACAAGTAAAATTTGAGTTCTGATTGCGATAACAACCGCAAATTGTTATGAGAGAAGGGAGGCGGCGATGCCCCTCCCTTTGTTTACTCTCATTCCTGCCCTTATCTCACCTCGTCTTACAGCCTCTTGTTACAGCCGCAAATAATAGGGGGCTGTTTTGGGGGTTTGCAGCAATGGCTGTGTTATCACTATATTGATATAATACAATTTTTATATTGAATAAGCTGACTATTTGGATTCCTTGAAATAAAATATTTGTTAAACTCCCCTCTGGACAAATTCTTTTTCGGTATTATTTACATATTTGGGGTATCTTACTCCAACGATAGAGGCTTTTCAGGAAACACCTGAATTTTATTAACTTTTAACAGGAGGTTTGTAACCCCACATAATAAAAGGAGAAATTTATTATGAATGATTTAAGTATAAGATTTATAAGAAGAAAAGAAGTAGAAGCACTCACAGGTTTGTCCAGGTCAAGCATCTACGCCATGATGTCCAATGGCAACTTTCCTAAACCCTTGAAATTAAGCACTCGTGCAGTCGGATGGACTTCCCATGACCTTGAGGCATGGATGGAAAGCAAAATCGTAGCCACCAGACAGTGGGAGGATAAGACCCATTAAAACCAGAAACCTTTTACCCAGGACAACCACATGAAAAGACCTGGATAGCCCGGAGGTGGATACCAAAAAATCCATTTCCGGGCTTTTTCTTTTGTCCCGGTAAAAATCCGGTAGGGATTTTCAATGCCATGTACTAAATTAATGTGTTTTAAGCCTTAAAAATCGCATGAAATAATCTGACCTGTATATGAACTCATTTTTTCGATTTCGATTGATTCTAGGGCGAATCTTCTTATTCAGTATATAGAGAAAAAACATATCTGGGGGATGGTTCTACCCCGGAGAATAGGTCAGAGGTTGAACCGGGGTATCAGGAGGGGTTGCCAAGCTCGAACAGTCGGTTTGATTTTTCAGGGGAATCTATTACAGTAGCTATCGCCTGGGTAAACGCTGAACCGGAAATGCCCAAGGTTGAGGTAATTATTTGAAATTTCGTCCGTAGGAGCAATAAATAATGAAAAAATATACCTTCACCTGCTTTGTTTTAGTACTGTGCTTTTTAATGCCTGATGTATCGCTGGCAGTACAACAAACAGATAAGTGTCAGTACGATATTGATAGTGATGATATTACTATTGAAGGAGGATTATGGGTAAAAAATGGTTCTCCACTTACCGGATTATTATGCGGATATAAAAATGGAATGATTGTATTTGCAACCCCTATGATAAAAAGTAAGACAGAAGGCATAGTAAAAATTTACTACGAAAGTGGTAAGCTTAATGAAGAAATCCCATACAAAAATGATAAGATAGAAGGAATAAAGAAAGAATACTATGAAAGTGGCAAGCTTAAGGCAGAAATCCCATACAAAAATGATAAGATAGAAGGCATATATAAACATTATAATGAAGATGGCACATTGTCGCAAGAAACCACTTGCAAAAACGATCTCAAAGAAGGAACAATGAACCGTTACAGAAAAAATGGAAAAATGTTTGCAACCATAACATACAAAAACAACTCACCCGTTAGCGGCATGTGCCATCACAACAACGGCAGGACATCTCCTTTAACCAATGCTGAACTGGCAAATTGGGAAAACGGACTGCCTATTACCTGTGATTAACTGTCAGAGCAATTATTTTGACCATACCTCTAGAAAATATATGGTTCTAATTACCTTATCCGGTTATTGATGATCCGTATTGCCCATGAGGGCCGTTTGCCGTGAAGAAGCCCAACGCTGAAACGCGGCGGGCTATTGATAAACTGGAAGCCGGGAAGGGGCAAAGGTTTAATACAGTAGCTGAAATGATGGCTGACCTCGATGCGGATGATTGACCTGTCTACGTCCTTCAAGAAGGACTACAAGAAAGCCAAGGCAAACCCGCGCCATGCAAATGACGTAAGCGCCTTATTTGGAATAAAATATATAAAAATGTAGCAGGTAAAGGAGTTATTATGCGCAAATTCTTTATGTTTGTTATACTCGTTGTATTGTTCGGTATGTCAGGGTGTGCGACTGTTCCCTTGGCAGACCCTGAACTATCAGCTATCGCTAAGGAATTTACTCAACCTCCATCTGACAAAGCCGGGTTATATATTTATCGTTCTACTTTTGCAGGGCAGGCACTCAAGAAAGATATTTGGGTAAATGGAATATGTGTCGGACAATCCGCAAATGACGTTTTCTTTTACCGTGAAGTACCTGGAAATATAGAACATACTATTGCGACTGAATCCGAGTTCTCCCCTAACGAATTAAAAATTGTCGGACAAGGTGGCGTGAACTACTTTATAGAACAGTATATAAAAATTGGATTGTTCGTTAGTGGCGCCGACTTAAGAATAATTGACCCCGAGACAGCCAAAGGAACTATAACTAAACTCAATATGGCTATAGGCGGCGATTGCAGCAAACCGACTCCATAAATGTTTTTGCTAATGTGCGTAGCTATTGGCTAGGCTTGCCCTGGTAATTGGCTTATCAAAAAAATAAGTCTTCTGTCAGGGCAGTTTCTAAGGACTATGTAAAAAGTTATACTGTATTCCTATAGCCGGGGGCGGGGCTTTCGTGCGTCTGTAGGCGAATGCGACAGGAAAAGGCGAGCGTGCCCCTAACGCGCTTTCAGTCCCCAAGCGGCAGCAAAGCCTAAGATCATCAACGGCACGCTGAACCATACAGTGGCATTCCACCCGGCACTGTCCATGATCATGCCATAGACGGCCGGGCCGAGAACCATGCCTCCGTTCGAACCCGCAATCAGGATGGCAAGCGCCCTTCCCGTGTCCTCCGGGCGCTGCGCCACCTCTGACGCTGCGGACACGCTTGGCGTCACTACCATCCCGCTCACGCCGCCCACCAGCAGCATGACCGCGACAACACCGTATCCCGGCTGGAAATAGAACAACATGACAAGAACCAGTATGGCATGAGGCACAATGATACACTTTTTACGCGTGCCCAGCGCGTCGGAGAGAAGGCCGCCGCCGAAAACGGTCAGCATATTGACCGCAATCAGGCAGGTAACCCAAAACCTGGATTCATCGCCGGTAAAGCCGCGTTCTCGCATCAGGTACGGAGTCATGAAGCTGATCAGCGCCACGATAAGTGCGTTATAGCAGGCAAAGGAGATCGCCAACTTCCAAGGGTCGGCCTTTTTCAACACTGCTCTCATGCCTTCCCATTCCTGCCGGAACCCGGGGAACCGGTTTTCTGGCGATGCGCTCCTCCCAGGCATACGGAACAGCAGAAGAAACACCGCTGTGGCCAGGGCGGTATAAACGAGGCTCACCCACCACATGCCTCTCCAGCCAAATTGGGAGGTAATGGTTCCTGCGGCGGCAAAAGCAAGGATGCTGGCGAAAGGTACCCATGTCCCCCATACGCCCAAGGCCAAACCTCGCCGTTCAGGGGGGAACCAGACGGCCAACGCCGTTGGAGCCACAATGGACATAAGACACATGCCCATTCCTTCAATGACCCGGCCAACGGTCATGGCGGCCATGCTTTGAGCCAGTGCGCCGCAACAGCAACCAGCCAGCAGGAACGCCAGGGCGAGGAACCCTGAACGCTTCACTCCCAGACGCCCGATGATGAAACCGGAAGGCAACGCCAGGAGCAGGCCTATCATGGAGAAAACGGACATAAGCCACCCCCCGGCACCCAGTGTCACGCCAAAGGCTTGGGTAACGTCCTGGAGTACCGGGGGCGCTTTGAACTGATTCATAGGGGCGGCCAGGCTACTGAAAAAAATCACCGCCAGGATCATCCAGGCCGCCGGCGGCACAACCGCTCGTTGTGTGTTTTGTTGCATACGTCCTCCTGAGCCCATCCTGTCGCGCGCGTCAAGGTGGTCGCTCCTCTTTTAACGTTTTTTCACCGCGTTGAGGATGTCTTCTTTGATGTAGTCCGCCAGATAGGAGAAATACTTATACTGAGCAGCCCTGATTGCCTCCTGGGCCGCGCCAAGATCAGGGAATCTGACGGAAAGGTGAGCCCATTCCCAGGTTCCATCGGAGCCGCCGCCGTCACCCGGAACAACTTTATTGCGCTGGAAGCGGACTCGCCAGATTCCCTCCTCTTGAACAATATATCCGGCGTTAATTCCGTTAAACCGAATATCATAGCGTTCCGGGCCTTGATCCCAAATGTTGTAGTTATATTTTTTGAAGGTCAGGCGCACCTTGCCTCTCCAATTTCTAAACCTCTTCTCCATCCGCAAGGGCGCCGGGGTATGGGGAAAAGGGCTGCGCTCTTAACGGTTTACAGATCCGCATATATACCATATTTTTTGAAAAAAAGAAGGCGCGCCCATGCCTAACATTCTGATCATTGACGACGATGAAGAACTTTTCCGCCTTATGGAGGATTATCTGAAAGATGAAGGCTTTTCCTGCGCCTATGCCCCGGAGCCTGAAGACGGCTTACGGAAAATCGCCGAAAACGACTTTGATGCCGTAGTGCTGGATGTCATGTTGCCTGGCGTCAACGGTTTTGAGGTGTTGCGCTCTATTCGGAACAGCGATGCCAGGGCCGCGCTGCCGGTGCTTATGCTTACAGCCAGGCTAAGAGCCATACTGCGCCGCGCCGTCCAATACGTTACGCTATGTTACATTCATTCAGCCTTATATTACCATAGTTCAGATATTTTCTTTGGAAAACGGCGCTTTTTATGCGCCATCAACCAATCGTGAGGCGGATATGCATCTCCGGTTTACCAGTCTGCTGGAAAAATCCCGCCTACATTATCTGGCGCCGCTTTCCATCCTGTTCTTCACGATCAATCTTGCCACCCGCATTGCCTTCCAACTGGCTTTTCCAGGCATGCTGCCTTTCTCGGCAGAAACAGCCCCCGGCCTTGGGGCAGGTTTTTTGAACGATGCCGCGACCCTGCCTTTTGTACTGTTGTTCCCGGCTACGCTGCTGCTCTTGCCTAAAGAAAGCTTTATGGGAAAAACAACCGGGAAGGCCTATGTCATTTCGATTTTCCTGCTATTTTCCTTAATTTTCATATTCACGGCTTTCGCGGAGTTCTTTTTTTGGGATGAATTCAGCTCCCGCTTCAATTTCATCGCCGTGGACTATCTGATTTACACAACTGAACTTGTGCGCAATATAGTGGAATCATATCCGCTGCCCGAGTTATTATCGGCAGTGTTCATTCTGGCGGTCGCGGCCGCCTTGGGCATGTGGAAAATTCTACGGCGCATCCAGAAAAAAATGGCTGAACTGCCCACGCCGGCGCAAAATCGCGCGCCTTGGAGCACGCGGCTCATCACCCTCGGCGGGCTATATATGACGGCCCTGATGTTATTCATATTCTTTTCACCTCTCGCGCCGAGCCGGAACAGATTCTGGAATGAATACGCCCAAAACGGCGTGTACGAAATATTTTCCGCATACCTTAATAACCAGCTCGACTATCATTCCTTTTACAGGACGATGGACCAGGGCGAAGCCTTCTCCCTTCTGCGAGGCACAATAAAAGGCGCCGATAAAACATTCGCGGCGGCGCCAGGGAATAATTTCATCCGCACGGCCGACGCTTCCCCCCACCCCCATACGCCGAATGTGATCATCGTGATCATGGAGAGCATGGGCATCCGGCAACTCGGTGAAAATACGCCGAACCTGAACGCCCTCGCCTCAGCAGGGCTTTCTTTCACCAACATGTTGTCCACCGGAACCAGGACGGTGCGCGGGCTTGAAGCCATCATGCTCAGTATTCCGCCGACTCCCGGCAACTCCATTGTACGCAGGCCGGACAACGATCAGTTATTCAATTTGGGAACGCCATTCAGAAAAAAAGGTTATGACTTGTCATTCATCTACGGAGGAATCGGCTTTTTCGACAATATGAACGCCTTCTTCGCGAATAACGGATACGAAGCCATCGACAAACTCGGCTTCAACCGGGAGAACAAAACCTTCGCCAATGCCTGGGGGCAATGCGATGAGGATTTGTACGCCCAAAGCCTGACCATGGCCGACAAAAGCCACGCGGCGGGGAGGCTCTTTCAGCAGGTGCTTTTAACAACTTCAAACCACCGCCCCTTTACCTACCCTGAAGGCAAAGTCGCCCTGGAATCCGGCCTCTCCGGGCGCAAAGGGGCGATCCAGTATTCCGATTACGCCGTCGGTGAATTTCTGCGGCATGCCAAGTCAAGACCCTGGTTTGACAATACAATTTTCATTTTTGTCGGCGACCACCCAGCTTCAGTGGCCGGAAAAACCGAGGTCCCCGCCGATGCGTATAACATAGTCTGCATCATGTACGGCCCGCAATTTTTCAAACCTGAAAGCACCGATACGCTATGCAGCCAAATTGACATCGCGCCGACGCTGTTTGCCGTCCTGGGCTGGGGATACGCTTCCCGGTTCTTCGGAACGGATGTCCGCGCTCTGCCCAAAAATGAAGGCCGGGCCTGGATTTCAACGTACCAGCTCCTGGGCTTCCGAACCAATGACCGCTTGGTTGTTTTGAAGCCTGGCGGGCAGGCGGAGGTTACACCGCTCCCGGATTTATTCAGTGATAGCGAAGAAGGGCACGGTTCAACTGAAACCAACGAAGCGGCGCTCGCCAGGGCCGTGGCCACATACCAATGCGCCTATGATTTATTCGTAAACAAGCAGCTCAAGGAAGGGGCCATTCTTGCATACATGCCGGAACCCCTCACCCCTGAACACGCCCCTTGAAGATACGCCAACGAAAACGCGCCACTGCCTCCTTTTACGGGAGGTTGACATTTTCGCTGATTTTTTGCAAAAAAGGAACATGCGAATTGACATGCGCACATACCTTGCCGAATACAGGCAGTGGTGGCGGCCCTTGTAACAGAGCCGCACGGAATTGCACGTCTTCCACTGGTTTTGATGCACAACCCCAACGCGGCAAAGGCTGAAGCTGACCGCGTTTTTTGTTGTCCGCAACAGTCCTGCCAAAACAGAACAGGAGCTTCCCATGTCAGCAGGCAACACCATTTCATCGGATTCCAAAGGATTCTTCGGCCAATACGGCGGCGCCTTTGTCCCCGACGGGTTGAAACCCGCCTTGACCGAACTTGCCGACGCGTATGAAAAATACCGGAATGATCCGGATTTTCTGCGCGAGTTCCACGAACTTCTCGCCAATTACTCCGGCCGTCCTACCCCGCTTTTCCATTGCCGCAATCTTTCCGCCCAGCTTGGCGGCGCGCAGATTTACCTGAAGCGGGAAGATTTGGGGCACCTTGGCGCGCATAAAATCAACAATACCCTCGGACAGGGGCTGCTTGCCCGCCGGATGGGCAAAAAGAAGCTTGTCGCGGAAACAGGAGCGGGGCAGCACGGGGTCGCCACCGCCGCCGTGGGGGCATTGCTCGGTATGGAGTGCACCGTGGTCATGGGCGAGGAAGACATGAAGCGCCAGGAACTCAACGTGTTCCGCATGCGCATGATGGGCGCCATTGTGCAGCCAGCCCTTTCCGGTCAACGCACCCTGAAGGAGGCCGTTGACGAGGCTCTTGCCCACTGGACCGCTGATTCCCAAAACACCTTTTACATGCTGGGTTCAGCTGTTGGCCCTTACCCCTACCCGCTGATGGTGCGCGATTTTCAGTCCATCATAAGCAGGGAAGCTCGAGAGCAAATGCTTGAGCAAACCAAGCGCCTGCCTGACATATGTATCGCCTGCGTGGGCGGCGGTTCCAATGCCATCGGCCTGTTCCACCACTTTGTCGCTGACAGGGAAGTCGTCCTGGTCGGTGTGGAACCCGGCGGCAAAGGACTGGGCAGAGGCGAGCACGCCGCCACGATCACCAAAGGCGTACCTGGCGTTCTGCACGGATTCCGTTCTTACGTGCTTCAGGATGACAACGGCGAAATCCAGCCCGTGCATTCTGTATCCGCCGGCCTGGATTACCCTGGAGTCGGCCCGGAGCACGCTTTTCTGCATGACAGCAAACGCGCCTCCTATGTCGTTGCCTCGGACCAGGAAGCAATGGACGCCTTCCACGCTCTGTGCCGCACCGAAGGTATATTGCCGGCCCTGGAGTCTGCCCACGCCCTGGCCCATGCCATGAAGATAGCCCCTGCCATGGGCCGGGACAAAATTATCCTCGTCAACCTTTCCGGCAGGGGAGATAAAGATGTGGAGCAAATCGCGAGGATGCAGAAAAAATAGCGCGGTTGCACATACATGCCCGCGCCCGGACGACTCCGGCAGCGCGTAGAGATTACAAAACCTGTCGGAAAGCGGAAACTGTCTGAAGGAAAACTGAAAGGAGCAGCAATGAAAATTATCGCAATCAACGGCAGTCCCAATAAAGAAGGCAACACACATCAGGCATTGGCCTATATGTCCGATATTCTGAAACCGCATGGCATTGATACGGAAATCGTTCATATCGGGAAGAAAGCTGTGCAAGGCTGCACGGCCTGTTACTCCTGCCTCAAACGCGATGCGAAAGGATGTATTTTTGATGACGGAGTGAACGAAGCTGCCGAAAAAATAAAAAAGGCCGAAGGGATTATTTTGGGTTCGCCCAACTACTGGGGCGGTATTGCCGGAAGTTTCAAAGCATATCTTGACCGTCTGTTTTTCTCCAATTACGGCCCGTGGCTTTCTGGCAAAGCGGCAGGTTTGGCCGTGGTCACCAGACGTTCCGGCGGTGTGGGGGTCGTTCACCAATTAACGAACTATTTGATGATGAGCCAAGCCGTCATCGCCCCTTCACCTTATTGGGCCTTGGCGCACGGTATGATGGCAGGCGAACTTATGAAGGATGATGAAGGTATGCAAACATTGAGAGAACACAGCCACAGCATGGCTTGGCTTATCAAGATGATCAATGCGGCCAAAGATACTGTTGAAAAGCCTCAGCCCGAAAAGAAAGTACGGACTAATTTTATTCGTTAGATTATCCCGTTTCAGGCGAGTCGCGGAACAGCTTTTTCATGCCCGCCGCGCCTTGAGGGCGCGGCGGTTTTTTTCGTCACTTTCCCCCAAGCAGCCTCCATGATAGATATGGAAAAATCTGCGACTGAGGCACTACCCAGGAGGCGTGGTATTTGCCACGCCTCCTTTTTTTCCGTATAATTGTTGCCGTGAGAAAAATAGACATGCGCCGCCTGTCGCTCACGGGTAATAGTAAATAAAGGAGATTATTAACTATGAGAAGTTTTACAACACTCGACCTGCAATATGCACACAGGTTCTATGGGTTCCAAGGCGAAGCGCAATATCTACACGGGCATACGGGGATACTGACTCTTGAAGTTGAGGACACTGTCAACGCGGGTGTCAATATGGTATTCCCATGCAATGAAGTCAAGAAAACTGCTTGGGAAGCATTGAAGAACTTTGACCACGCGCTTATCTTACGGGAAGATGACCCGCTACTCCCCGCGATTCTCGGAGTGTACGAAGCGCAAGGCATTAAAAACGGCACCCCGACTAACACAATGAAAGGATCGGCTTTTAAGACAGAACTTGCTACAGCCTATCCAGAAAGCCGGTTGGTTGTTACCAAAGAAACGATGACTGTAGAAGGCATGATTAAAATAGTTTACGGTTTGCTGAAGGATAAGCTAAACATCGTTAAAATCACATTTACAAGCGGAGTAAACGGCGCTACAGAAGAATATGACACCAAAAAGGCAATAGCGCGTTGCCCGCTTTGCGGCATCGCGTTAAACGAAAACGGCGTTTGCCCCAAATGCGGATACAAGGCATGATGCCATTTTGCGGCACGAATGCCGTCGTCGCCAAAACTGCACGCGCCTTGTATCCACGCCCTCTAGCGCCGCCACGCTACGAACCGGAATGAAATATCCGGGTTAACGCGGCGATGATTTCGGATTCCGCTGCATTTTTTGCGAAACACTCCAGGGGCGTAGCGCGCTACGCCCCTGGAGTTTGTACATTATAGATGGCCTGAAAGACCGTAGTATATCAGCCCAGGGCATCGGAACACCGGACAACTGGAATAAAATAATGAATATAAGCCGTCTTTTCAGCATAAAGAAACGTAAGGGACATTCTACGGACGGTAGCATGTCATTTATCCAGCATTTGGAAGAGTTCCGTCGCCGCCGCATCATCTGCGTGATCGCATTGCTGGCGTCGATGTTCGGATGCTTGGCGTTTGCGCCAAAGCTCTTTAACATCTTGCAAATGCCTCTTGTCAAAGTACCCGACCATCAGCTCATCGTTTTATCGCCGCTTGAGTATTATATCACGTGTATAAAATTAGCTTTGATTGCGGGTCTGTTCGTCGTTTCGCCTGTTATTTTATTTCAAATTTGGCGTTTCGTCGCGCCTGGCCTGAAAAGCAATGAAAAGCGCTTCATGCTGCCGTTCGTCATTTTAGGCACATTGTTTTTTTTATCGGCGGCGGTTCGTTTGCATTTTTGATAGTCCTGCCGATGGCCTTTGATTTTTTAATCAAAACAATGCCCGAAACGGTCAGCGCCCAGTATTCGGTTGCCATTTATTTTTCATTGGTCATCAGGATGGTATTGGCTTTTGGCTGTGCATTTGAACTGCCTATTTTTATGTGCATTTTATCGGCGGCAGGTATCGTCAATCCAAAAACCTATTCGAAGTTCCGTCGCTATTGGATTGTTCTTGCTTTTATCATTGGGGCGCTTTTGACGCCGCCCGATGCTCTCACCCAGGTTATGATGACCATTCCTTTGTTGGTGTTTTTTGAAGTTGGGGCTTTGGGGGCGCGTATCTTATACAAGAGACGTGCGCATAGTGTATAGCGGGCGCGTCAGATGCTAACAGCGGACACGCCCGCCTTTTTCAGGAAATTTTCCCTTTCCTGTGGTTTTTAATCCGTAAACTCAATTACTCCGCTCTTGCTCGTGGAAGTCCATCCGTTTCGACGTTATTTTTCGTCAACTCGAAATAAGCTATTGTAAGGTATTCACGGTCAAATGATTTATTGCGTTTCCGGTCGTAAAACTCAAAAATCCGTAAGGCATCATCATCGCCGGTGAAATGCGGATAACCAAGAATATTCACGCAGTACACGGGTTTCAGGCTGGAGTAGCGAAGCGGCGTCCCGTCATACATCTTAACCATTCTGCCAGGCACGTTGTAGTTTGCGCAAAATCTTGAGCAGGCATAGTAAATTGAGCGAAGGGAAAAGTAATCATCCTTACGGATTTGCGCCTCCGCTGAAAAGTCGGCGATTTTTATGTCGGCGACTACGTCCTGAACCGTTTGACGGAGCGTCTCGCTGATTTCCTCGCCGCCTTTGAGCCGTTTCACGTATTCCTCATAAGACCTGATGTCATACGGCGCGGTGATATTGATTTCTTCCAGAGGAATCCATAAATCAAAAAAATCGCCTATAATGCCGCGCAAAACATCCTTGCTTTCAGGCGTACTCGTAATTTTTTTAAAGCCAAGATCGGATGTAGGCGATATTCGGTCGGTCATTGGTTTTTCGTCCTTATCAGTGAATATGATACTACGTTCTCACGCTGTCGGTCAATCAGGCGGCGGTTATGCGGTTACAGACGGAGTTAAGCGCACATTGATTTTTTACTCCGTTTAACTGCTTTTTTCATTGTTATTCAGTTTCACTCATGAAATTCATAATTTTGTAATTACATTCCCATTCTCACTATTGGGTTTTCCGGC
>Ga0082212_10000321_pt1 | contig 69577 bp, 56 predicted proteins | sample TergutNt197P3_FD_71548 | JGI IMG/M metagenome (GOLD analysis project Ga0082212, IMG submission 71548) | Neocapritermes taracua P3 segment gut microbial communities from Petit-Saut dam, French Guiana - Nt197 P3 | ecosystem: Host-associated > Arthropoda: Insects > Digestive system > Gut ...
GTCCACCCGGTTGGTTTTATCTTTCTCGTGCGTCGGGTTGCTTTCGCTTTCGCCGATGCTTTTGATGACTATCTTGCGGCTTAACAGTTCGCTCAGAAGGCCTTCCAGTACCTCAAAATTGGCCTTGTTGCGAAGCAGGCGCTTCATCGCCCAGTCGAAAGAGATCATACTGCGTGTTGTGGTTGACATGTCTTTCCGAATTTTTAAATTAAACTGGGCAAAGATAGCGAAAGTCGAGAGATATACAAAATATGCTTGCATATTTTTATATCCGAGCGAAGCTATCTTCTGTCTTTGGCAAAAGATAGCGAAAGTCGAGAGATATACAAAATTTGCTTGCAAATTTTTTACCCAGCCGGTATCTTCCCGCCGTTCTTTTCAAATACGCCGATCCGGCCGACGCGGTTGTGACCTGCACAGTGATTGAGTTTTGAAACTTACGCTAAAACTCCGAAGTAAAGTGAAAGCGGATAGCGGGGAAGTCGTGTTGCGCCATGGTGAGGATATAGGGCGAATCGGCCAAGTATACCTCACGTCCTTCTTTGTCGAAAGCCATGTATTGCATTTTCCGTTTTTTGAAATAGGCAAGGTCGTCGGGGTTGTCGCTCTCAATCCAACAGGCTTTATAGAGGCCCACAGGCTCCCAGCGGCATTGGGCGCCATACTCGTTCAGGAGGCGAAACTGAATGACTTCAAACTGCAATTGCCCGACTGTCCCGATGATCTTGCGACCGTTAAACTGATTGGTGAACAGCTGTGCGACGCCCTCGTCCATCAACTGGTCAATCCCCTTGTTGAGTTGCTTGGCTTTCATCGGATCGGCATTTTCGATATACTTGAACATCTCCGGCGAAAAGCTTGGCAGCCCCTTGAAATGCAAGTCTTCGCCTTCGGTCAGGCTATCGCCGATCTTGAAATTGCCGGTGTCGGGCAGTCCGATGATGTCGCCTGCGAATGCCTCGTCGACAATCTCCTTCTTCTGCGCCATAAAGGCTGTCGGGCTGCTGAAACGCATCATCTTGCCGAATCGCACGTGCTTATAGTTGACGTTCCGCTCAAACCGTCCCGAACATATCTTCACAAAAGCGATGCAGCTCCGGTGGTTCGGGTCCATGTTGGCATGTATCTTGAAGACGAAGCCCGTGAACGATTCTTCTTCGGGGTCGACCGTCCGCTCGACAGCGTGCACCGGGCGGGGCGAAGGGGCAATCTGAATAAAGCAGTTCAGCAACTCGCCGACGCCGAAATTGTTCAGCGCCGAACCGAAAAATACAGGCGCCACATCGCCGCTCAGGTAGGTCTCGATTTCAAATGCCGGATAAACGCCGCTGATGAGTTCGATGTCCATGCGCAGCTTTTCGGCTAACGCTGCCTCGATGTGATGCACCAGCTCGGGGCTGTTGACGTCCTCGATCACGAAACTTTCCGTGATGGTTTGTCTGGAAGGCTTGAACAGGTCTAATTTCTGTTCAAACAGGTTATACACGCCCTTGAAGCGTTGCCCCATTTCTATCGGCCAGCTCAACGGACATACATGTATCTGCAATTCGGCTTCGATCTCGTCGAGCAAGTCGAACGGGTCTTTGCCTTCCCGGTCCATTTTATTGACAAAAACGATGACGGGCGTCTGGCGCATGCGGCATACCTCCATCAGTTTGCGCGTTTGCGCCTCGACACCCTTGGCGGCGTCGATCACGATGATCACGCTGTCGACCGCCGTCAGTGTGCGAAAGGTGTCTTCGGCAAAATCCTGGTGGCCGGGCGTGTCCAAGATATTGATTTGATACCCTTCATACTCGAACGCCATCACGGAGGTTGCGACCGATATCCCGCGCTGTTTCTCGATTTCCATCCAGTCGGACGTGGCCGTGCGGCGTATCTTGTTCGACTTCACCGCCCCTGCCACGTGGATGGCGCCCCCGAACAACAGCAGTTTTTCGGTCAGCGTAGTCTTGCCCGCATCCGGATGACTGATGATGGCAAAGGTACGACGGCGTTTGATTTCTTTTTCTAGCATATCCATGTTCATTTTTTTGTTATGTGTAGGGATTGTCTTGCGCTATTGTCGGGGCAAGTCATGACTTGCCCCGACAAGCCTGCAAGAATTTTTCAGGAAAAATTCTTGCAGGCTTTCTTCCCATGCGGGAATGTGCAACGCGTAGGTCTCCCTGATTTTTGTCTTGTCGAGCACGCTGTAGGGCGGGCGGGCGGCGCGCGTGGGGTATTCGGATGTGGCGAGCGGCACTACCTGACATTGCAGTCCGGCCAGTTCCATGATCTTCAACGCAAAATCGTACCACGTGCATACGCCTTCGTTCGTATAATGATAGATGCCTGGCGTAAAACGGTCGGCAGTCAGGATGGCCTTGATGGCGGCAGCCAGGTCGTCGGCGCATGTGGGCGTCCCGTACTGGTCGGCTACGACGCCTACCGTCGCACGCCCCGCTCCCAGCCGAAGCATCGTCTTGACAAAATTTGTCCCTGTCGCCGAATACAGCCAAGCGGTACGCAGGACGACTGCATCTTTGCACGCAGCCATCAGCGCCTGCTCGCCTGCTAATTTCGTCGTTCCATACACGGAAACCGGACAGGTCGCATCGGTTTCGCCGTACGGACGGGTGCCGCGGCCATCGAACACGTAATCGGTCGAGACATGTATCACCCTGGCGCCCGCCGACGCGGCGGCCTCGCCGATCGAGCGAACGGCATCGCGGTTGACACGCGCGCAAACGTCAGGTTCTTCCTCCGCCCTGTCGACGGCAGTATACGCAGCGCAGTTCACGATCGTATCCGGCTTGTGCCTCCCGACGAAATCGTCCACTTGCGAGCGGTCGCAAATGTCGAGTGTATCCACATCCGTGAAATAAAACGAAAATCCGTCCATCCCTTCCGTGATTTGCTGCAGGACACCCCCTAACTGTCCCTTTGCCCCTGTAACTAAAACAGTCTCCATATTTCACACAATTGAGGCACAAAAGTACAAAAAAAACGAACATTTTTATATCTTTTCTGCTTTAATATTAAAAATATTCATACTTTTGCATCGCAGGACTTGTAACATTTTTCGTATCCGTGTTACACTTTTTATTTGCAAAACTCGAAAATCATGTTAGTCGCCCAACAAAAGAAAAAAGAGAATATCGTTGAATACCTGCTCTATATGTGGCAGGTAGAGGAATTGTTGCGTGCATGCCAGTTTGACATGCAAGCGGTTGAGGTACACCTGCTTTCAAAATATGAACAGCCGGAACCCGTCATGCAGGAAATACGCCGATGGTATCAGGAACTGATCGACAGGATGCGGGAAGAGGATGTAACGCAAAAAGGACATCTACAACAAAATAAAGCCATTGTCGCGGAGTTGACCGCACGGCATGAACAGTTGCTGCACGCGCCGCACGAAACCGTCTACGGCTCGCTCTACTACAAGGTATTACCGGCCATTGTCCAGCTGCGCTCCCAAGCGGGCAACGATCGAACATCAGAGATAGAGACTTGTCTGACAGCTATCTATGGGTACTTTCTGCTAAAAATGCAAGCGAAGGAAATAAGCGCCGAAACGACGGAAAGTGTCCGGGATATAAGCCGCTTGCTGTCATTCTTAGCCGCCAAATGGCAGTAGGGGCAGGCCGATTTTTCAACAATAACACTAATTTTTCAACATGTCCGTATGTTAAGACGGATAAAATGACTATTTTTGCAGGCAAATAACGAAAAAAACAGATAAATGGGTAAAATTATAGCATTAGCCAATCAAAAAGGAGGCGTTGGCAAAACGACGACAACGATTAATCTGGCGGCTTCGCTGGCGGCGCTCGAGAAAAAAGTATTAATCGTCGACGCTGACCCGCAGGCCAACGCTTCATCAGGTTTCGGCATCGACGTAAAATCGCTTCATCATTCGATCTACGAATGTCTGATCAATGACTTGGAACCTGAACGGGCGATTGTTCGCTCTGAAATGGAGTTTTTAGACATCTTTCCGTCACACATTGACCTGGTAGGGGCGGAAATTGAGATGTTGAACTTTGAAAAACGCGAATACATCCTCCGCAACCTGCTCGTCCCCCTAAAAGACATATACGATTACATCCTGATCGACTGCTCACCCTCGTTGGGACTCATCACGGTCAATGCGCTGACAGCCGCCGATTCGGTAATCATCCCTTTGCAATGCGAATATTTCGCACTCGAAGGGATTGCTAAGCTGCTGAATACCATACGGATAATAAAAGCAAAACTGAATCCGTCACTCGAAATCGAAGGTATCTTGGTGACCATGTACGACGCACGTCTGCGGGTAGCCAATCAGTATTATGAAGAGATCAAACAGATGTTTAAGGAGTTGGTTTTTACGACTGTGATTCAACGGAATGTAAAATTGGTAGAAGCCGCCGGGTCGGGGATGCCTGCCCTCCTCTATGAAGTCGATTCGAAAGGCTCGATCAACCACATGCAATTAGCCAAAGAACTAATAGAAAGAGAAACAAACTCTTAATTAGTAATTAGTAATTAGTAATTAGTAATTAAAAAGATATGGCCACAAAAAAGAAACCCATAGGGCGCGGGCTGGAAGCGCTACTCACCAGCGACGGACTTAACACCAGCGGATCATCTTCGCTCAACGAGGTTTCGCTTGATAAAATCACACCAAATCCCGACCAGCCACGCAAGGTCTTCGACGAAGATACACTCGAGGAACTCACCGCCTCTATCCGCAGTTTTGGCCTGATACAACCCATCACGCTCAAAGAAACCGGCTACGACAAGTATATGATTATTTGCGGGGAACGCCGGTACAGGGCGGCGATGAACGCAGGTCTGGAATTTATTCCCGCCTATATCAAAACCGATGCCGACGAGAACATGATGGAAATGGCGCTGCTCGAAAATATTCAACGCGAAGACCTGAACGCCATCGAAATAGCGCTTGCTTACCAGAAACTGCTCGATAATTCGGGTCGAACGCAGGAACAGTTGAGTGAACGGGTAGGAAAAAAACGCGCCACCATCTCCAATTATCTGCGGCTGCTGAAACTGCCGGCCGACATTCAGGTCTGTATAAAAAAACGAAACATCGACATGGGACATGCGCGCGCATTGCTTTCGATCGCCGACCCTGAAGTGCAGCTCGCGCTGAACGAACGTATTCTCAAGGAAGGCCTCTCGGTACGCGCGGTCGAAGAGTTGGCCCGTAGCATCCAGGCCGACGGCAAGCTGCCGACGGCACAGACGAAAAAGCCTCACGGACAAAAACTTCCCGATGACTTCAAGATACTGAAAGAACAGTTATCCAAGTTCTTTGACGCCAAAGTGCAACTCACCTACAACGCCGAAGGAAAGGGCAAAATAACGATCCCGTTTGACTCCGATGATAAATTAGCCTTTATTATGGATATGTTAGACCGAATGAAGTAAAACATGGAAACAGTTCGCATATACAAGGGAGTAAAAGATAGACACATCCATGCTGTTTGCTGGATTGTCCTTCTTTTCCTGACGCTATGTCGTCCGTTGATATGCGCGCAAGACACCCTCCCCGCTATCCCGCCGCTTGAATCGTATCTATTTGCAGGCGACACGGTCGTCGTCGCCGAACAGGATTCCCTGTCATCCGTCCTCGCTTCGCGTTTCGAAAACACAACCGTCAAGGAAGAAACACCTTTCAAGCCGAATCCGAAAAAAGCATGGAAGTCTGCCGCCTTTTTTCCGGGAGCAGGACAGATTTATAACCGGCAATACTGGAAACTGCCCATTGTCTACGGCGGTTTTATGGGGTGCGCGTATGCCATCACCTGGAACAACCGTACCTATCAAGACTATAAGAACGCTTATTTCAGTATCTTGGCCGACGGCAAAGCCGACCCGAACGCCGAACATCCGGAAAACTGGAGTGACAACTGGATAGTCTTCGTGTCGGGAAACGTCGATCCAGCCACCCGTCTGCACAACACTTCCTTCCATACCAGCCTGAAAAGGGGTAAGGATTATTTCCGCCGCTATCGCGATTTGAGCATCATCATCACCATCGGTATCTACCTGATTGTCGTTGCGGATGCGTTCGTTGACGCCCAAATGTTCGACTTCGACATCTCGCCCGACCTCACGTTTCAGGTCACTCCCTTTTTTATGCCGGAAACGTGCTATCACGCGAGGACGTATGGCTTGAATGTTTGTATGACGTTTTAGTAGAGTTTAGAGTTTAGAGATTAGAGTTTAGAGTTTAGAGTTTAGAGATTTATGGGGTATTTGATACGATACATGATATTGGTTTTTGGTGCGGTTGCTACTATTGGTCAGGCGGCAGCGCAAATTTCGGCTGTTCAAACGGGAGCGGATACTATGACTGTGAAAGTTGCTGAAACGGGGAGAGATATGGATTTGCCTGATTTGCCTGATTCGACACAGCGCATGCTGCCTGAATTTCTGGCCGACGAACAGCTTGATTCCATGCTATGGGAGGGATTTGGGGATGCCTCCCTGCTCGAAGGATGGCACGCTTCCTACTTTTTCAATCCCGAAGAATATTGTATCGACGAAAATGTCAATCCCTACTTTTCCGATTCCATTTATCGTATGCGCATGAGCCGCATGATGACCGTGATCCCGATGACCTATAACGAGACGGTTCGCAAATGTATCGATCTTTACACAGGGTCGCGACGTAAGACCCTGCGTTATATCATGGGAATGGCCAATTTTTATTTCCCGATGATGGAGCAAATACTTGATGCAAACGGTCTTCCTCTTGAACTGAAATTTCTGGCGGTGGTCGAAAGCGCCCTGAAACCCGCTGCGCAATCGCGTGTCGGCGCCAGCGGACTTTGGCAGTTCATGTTGCCCACCGGGAAAAACTACGGACTTGAAATAAACAGCCTGATCGACGAACGCTTAGACCCCGAAAAAGCGACCGAAGCAGCCTGCCGGTACTTCAAGGACATGTATAACCGGTATGACGACTGGTATTTAACACTTGCTTCCTACAACTGCGGGCCGGGCGGCGTAGACAGGGCGATCCTTCGCGCCGGGGGGTCAAAGGACTTTTGGAAGATATACCCGCACCTGCCCCGCGAAACACGCACCTACGTTCCGCTGTTTATTGCGGCTGCCTACGTCATGACGTATCACTGCGACCACAATATTTGCCCTGTCAGCTCGAACTTCTCGGTAGCAACCGACACAATCATGGTGGAGCGGGCGCTTCATTTCGACCAGGTCGCCGACATCCTGCAAATCGACAAGGAAGCCGTCCGTTTCTATAATCCGCAATATAAACGCGAAATCATTCCGGGCAACCTGCGTCCGTCTACGCTGCGCCTGCCGGTAGCCTATACTTTCGCCTATATCGATAAGGAAGACACCCTGCACGAACATCGCATGGATGAATTGCTGGCGCATTGTGTTGCCGTCGATGCGAACGACCCGAAAAAACGCCAGGAACAAATCACCCATACGGTGAAAGCAGGCGAAACCGTCATTACAATTGCCAATTTGTACGGTGTGACACCTCAAAACCTGCGCAAATGGAACGGGATAAGCGGTTCGCGCGTGCCACAAGGCAGAAAACTGCGGGTAAACATTGACAACGGAGGGCTTGCTTTTGCTCCACAAAACGCAAATGCCGCCACCGCTTCGTCCGCTCAAACACCCCCGCCTGCCCGCACCACCCCCGCATCGTCCGATAACCCGGCCGGATATGTCACGTATCGGGTAGAATCAGGCGATACACTCTCGGCAATTGCCAGAAAATATCCGGGCGCTACCGTTCAAAACATCCTGCAGGCAAATGGGATGACTACGACTAACCTGCAGATTGGACAGGTGTTGAGGATACCGCGATGAAATCCGTAATCCGTAAGTCGTAATTACGACTTACGGATTACGGATTACGGATTTCCATTAATAATTACTAATTACTAATTACGAGTAATAGAATATGAGCGAGCAAAAAGAAATTGATCAAAAATCGGAACAATTGGCGATTGTCCACGAATACATGGTGCAAAAGGAGTTTGAAGCGCTGATGTACGACTATCTGCGCTCTAATCATCGGCGTAAAATCGGGCAAGTCACGAAAGCGTTCAATTTTGCGAAACAAGCGCATAGCGGCGTTAAGCGTCTGGATGGCGACCCTTACATCATGCACCCGCTATCCGTTGCGCGCATTGTATGCAGCGAGATAGGTCTTGGCTCTACCTCCATCTGTTCCGCACTCCTGCACGATGTGGTGGAAGATACCGAATATAGCATTGAAGATATTTCCAACCTGTTCAACCCGAAGATTGCGCAGATAGTCGACGGACTGACAAAAATATCCGGCGGCGTGTTCGGGGAAAACGCATCGTGGCAGGCGGAAAACCTACGGCGGCTACTTATCACCATGAACAACGACATACGTGTTATCCTCGTCAAAATAGCCGACCGCCTGCACAATATGCGAACACTCGACGCCATGCGCGCCGATAAACAGTTCAAGATTGCAGGCGAGACCATGTTTATCTATGCACCTTTGGCACATCGGCTGGGACTGTTTACCATCAAAACGGAACTCGAAGACTTGTGTTTCAAATACGAACATCCCGAAGACTACCGCTTCATCAGCGAAAAACTGATACAATCGGAAGAATCGCGCCAACGACTGTTCAACGAGTTTGCACGACCGCTTCGTCTTGAACTGCAGAAACTTGAGCTTGCCTACGAGATGAAGACACGCGTGAAGTCGACTTATTCCATCTGGAACAAGATGAATAATAAAGGAATCGCTTTCGACAATATCTACGATATTTTTGCAGTACGGCTTATCTTCGACCCTGTTGACGAAGCAAATGAAAAAAAACTGTGCTGGGATATCTATTCCGCAATCACCAACGTCTACCATGCGCGTCCCGACCGCCTCCGCGACTGGGTAAGCCTCCCCAAGGCCAACGGCTATCAGGCGCTTCATCTTACCGTTATGGGGCCTGATGGCAAATGGATTGAAATACAAATTCGCAGCAAGCGCATGGACGAAATCGACGAGCGGGGATTCGCCGCCCATTGGAAATATAAGGAACACCGTACAGAAGATGATACCGAATTAGACAAGTGGATGCGCACGATCACCGAGATATTGGAACATCCGAATCCCGATTCGCTTGATTTCTTGGATACAATCAAGTTAGACCTCTTTTCGTCCGAGATTTTTGTGTTTACGCCCAAAGGTGATATGAAGACGTTACCCAAAGGGGCAACTGCCCTCGATTTTGCCTATTCGCTGCACACAAATATCGGCAACAACTGTATCGGCGCCAAAGTGAATCATGGCTTGGCGGCGTTGAGCCACCGATTGGAAAGTGGCGACCAGGTCGAGATACTCACCTCCAAGACACAACATCCTAAAGTTGAATGGCTGAATTATGTGACAACAGGCAAAGCACGAACAAAAATCGAAGCCGTTTTGCGACGCGAACGAAAAGAACTGGCCGGACTTGGGAAGGAAAAAGTAAGAGAGGCCTTGATCAAAGCCTCTCTCGAACCGGTACCGTCGTTCTTTGATAAACTTACTGTCTATTTCGGCTTTTCAAAACGCGAAGACTTTTTTCAAGCTGTCGAAAAAGGTGAAGTGACCCTGCCCGAAAACCTGCGCAAGACGTTGAAAGAGAAAAATTCCAACTCCATCATCACCGCAGTGGGCAAGATTTTCGGATTTGAAATGAATCGTCGGGAACTGCCAAAAGACACGCTTCAAAAAAAGACGGATATAGCCGATTTCGACCGATCACAACCGTACGAGTTGCGTGAAGATGCGTTGGGACATCCCAATTATACCGTGGCCGGCTGTTGCAAGCCGATTTCAGGCGACGACGTCTTCGGATTTATCAACGATGACAATACGGTCATCGTCCACAAACACGCATGTCAAATCGCCACCCGCATCAAAGGCAGTTTTGGCAACCGCATCTTGTCGACTGTCTGGAGCAGCCATTCGAATACCTCGTTCGAAGCAACGCTGAAAGTGACGGGGATCGATGCCATAGGCGTACTGATGAATATTGCAAAGACCATTTCGGAGTATAACGTCAATATCTTACGCCTGTTGATAGAAACAAAAGCCGGCATATTCGAAGGAAAAATCAACATGCAGGTACACGACGTGGAAGATATTCAGCATATGTGCCTCGCCCTCTCGAAAATCGAAGAGATCAAGTCGGTTTCGCGGGTGGTGGAGTAGAAATATATCCCTTATCGTGGGCGAAGTGCGCTTTTTTCCACTTCATTCAACGCGTCGCTTAACGATTTCAGTTCAGTTTTGATATTTTTTAGGCGCAGCACCACATCGGCTTGTTTTATCGCGCCGTCCTTGTTGTTTTTGAGCTTTTTGCGCACACCGTCCAAGGTAAGCCCCCTGTCGCGGATAAAATGCTGAACAAGCCTGATATCCTGAATATCGCTTTCCGCATAAAATCGAACGCCCCGCTCGTTGCGGGAGGGCTTAATCATATCGGGAAACGTGTCTTCCCAATATCGTAACGTCGATTCCGATTCGCCCACTTGCGCGGCAACCTCCTTAATTGAATAGTATATCTTTTCCATTTTTTTTCATTTTTTTAGACCGTAACCCGTTAATTAGTAATTAGTAATTGGATTAAAGGTCGAAACCCGTTTCGACCTTTAATCCAGCATCTGTCCATAATTGTTGGCAATCTGTATCATCTGGTCGTATTCCTCGGGCGACAGGTCTTGAAAGAAATATTTTTGCGGGTTGTCGTGCCTCCCCTTGAAATACACTTCATAGTGCAAATGGGGCGAAATCGATCGTCCCGTATTGCCGACCGTAGCAATCACTTCGCCACGCTGAACTTTCTGCCCTACGCGTACCTTATATTTATCTATATGTCCGTACAGGGTTTGGTAATCATACCCGTGGTCAATGATGATACAGTTTCCGTATCCCTGTTTCCAACTGGCCATGACAACCGTTCCGTCGCCCGTCGCATAAATGTCGGCACCTCTATCCGTTGAAAAATCCATGCCTGAATGAAACCTGCTGATATGATAAAAAGGGTCCATACGCCATCCGTACCCGGAAGCGGTACGTTTCATGTCCTTATTTTTTACAGGCTGAATGGCAGGAATACAACGCAACTTGTTGTCCAGGTCTTTTCCCATGCTGATGAGTTCTTCCAGCGAATTTGACTGAATATAAAGCTGTTTTTTGAGCAAATCAATCTTTTGGGTTGTCTCAACCAGCAGGTCGGAATTGGTCAGCCCCCTCAAATGTTCGTAACGGTTCGACCCGCCAAAACCGGATTTACGAATGGACATCGGGATCGAATCTGCATTGAAAATGGCGCGATACAAATTCTCATCCCGCTGTATCAAATCTTCCAATACATTGTTGACCTGACTGATCTCCATCCGCAACAAATCATAATGTGTCCGAAGTAAATTGTTTTCTTTCCGTAGCATGACTTCCATCGGGGAATCAAACAAGTAAATAAAACCGAAAAACGCAGCGACTCCGATCGCCAGTCCTACGCTCAGGTTTTTAAATACAACCACGAAACGCTCTTTCGATGAAGGGTAAACCCGTTCATATTCAAGCGTTTTGGAATTATACCGATAGTATGTCTTCCTAATTCTGAATAGTCCCATGTAATACTTTCTTCTTATTTTTCCTAAAATTACGCTGCAAAAATAATTATTTACACTACTTTTGCAAACTGTTTACAGATTATTAACACAATTATTAACACAATTATTATAAAAAAAGTATGCTTACAGCAAAAGAAATCCGCGAATCGTTCCTGCATTTTTTCGAGACGAAAGCGCATCATGTTGTCGATTCCGCGCCGATGGTCATCAAGGGCGATCCGACGCTGATGTTCACCAATGCCGGTATGAATCAGTTCAAAGACGTGATCCTTGGTCATGCGCCCATCAAGTATCCGCGTGTCGTCGATTCCCAAAAATGTCTGCGTGTCAGCGGGAAACACAACGACCTCGAAGAGGTTGGTCACGACACGTACCATCACACGATGTTCGAGATGCTTGGCAACTGGTCGTTTGGCGACTATTTCAAGAAAGAGGCGGTCGATTTTGCCTGGGAATATTTAGTTGACATCTTGCGCCTGCCTGCCGACCGTCTTTACGCGACAGTTTTCGAGGGTAGCCCTTCGGAAAAGCTCGAACGCGACGATGAGGCGGCCGGCTGTTGGGAAAGATACTTGCAGGCTGACCATATCCTCGAAGGCAACAAGAAAGACAATTTCTGGGAGATGGGCGATACCGGGCCTTGCGGGCCTTGCTCGGAAGTGCATATCGACCTGCGCCCCGATGATGAACGCCGGCAGCTGCCGGGCGCCCAGCTGGTCAATAAAGACCATCCGTTGGTCATCGAGGTGTGGAACCTCGTGTTCATGCAGTACAACCGCAAGGCTGACGGCTCGCTGGAACCGCTTCCGAACAGGGTGATCGATACCGGCATGGGATTCGAGCGGTTGTGTATGGCGCTGCAAGGCAAGACGTCGAGCTACGATACGGACGTCTTTCAGCCCATTATCAATGCCATAGCCGCGATGACCGGCGCTTCGTACGGCGCCGACCGGCAAAAGGACATCGCGATGCGCGTGATCGCCGACCATATCCGCACGATCGCTTTCTCGATCACCGACGGGCAATTACCGTCGAACGCGAAAGCCGGCTATGTGATACGCCGCATCCTGCGACGCGCCGTCAGGTACGGATATACCTTCCTTGAACGCAAAGAGGCGTTCATGTACCGGTTGTTGCCTGCACTCATCGACACGATGGGAACGGCCTATCCCGAACTGATCGCCCAGCAGGTACTGATCGGCAAAGTGATGAAAGAAGAGGAAGATTCGTTCCTGCGCACGCTCGAAACAGGGATACGGCTGTTGGACAAAAAGATAGAAGAGGCCAAATCGACCCATGCCTCCGTCATCCATGGCGTGGATGCGTTTGTGTTGTACGACACCTTCGGGTTCCCGCTCGACCTGACGGAGCTTATTGCCCGCGAAAACGAACTGCACGTCGACGTTGCGACCTTCCAGTCGGAAATGCAAAAGCAGAAAGACCGCGCCCGTAACGCTGCAGCCGTCGAAACCGGCGACTGGGTTATCCTCAAGGAAGGCGAAACCGAATTTGTCGGTTATGACAGCTACGAATGTGAGGCGGTGATTCACCGATTTCGTAAGATAAAACAAAAAAACAGGGAACTGTACCAGATCGTATTGAATAAAAGTCCGTTTTACGCAGAGATGGGCGGACAGACAGGCGACAGCGGCCAACTGATTGGATCAGCCGGAGAGCTATTGGAGATATTGGATACGAAACGCGAAAACAACCTGCCGGTGCATATCGCCGACAAACTGCCCGCAAACCTGACGGGAACGTTTACCGCCCGCATAAACAAAGAGATGCGGCGGCGCTCGGAATGTAACCACTCGGCAACGCACTTGCTGCACGAAGCCTTGCGTGAAGTGCTGGGCGCACATGTCGAACAGAAAGGTTCCTTTGTGTCGCCCGAAACGCTGCGATTCGACTTCTCTCACTTCCAGAAGGTTACTAACGAAGAAATCCGTCTTGTAGAGATGAATGTCAACCGCAAGATACGCGAAAACATACCGCTCGTCGAATACCGCCAGATACCTTTGGCGGAAGCCAAAAATATGGGCGCCATGGCTTTGTTCGGCGAAAAATACGGTGAAGAGGTGCGTGTGATACGTTTCGGGACGTCAACCGAACTGTGCGGCGGAACGCATATCGCATACACCGGCATGATCGGATCGATGCACGTTGTAAGCGAGAGTTCCATTGCCGCCGGAATCAGGCGTATCGAAGCAGTGACTGCCCACAGCGCGGAAATGATGGTCTATCATGTTCAGGATTTGGTGCGCGAACTGCGCGCCATGTTCAACAATGTTCCGAACTTGACAGCGACGATCAAAAAAGCAATCGACGAAAATGCGGATTTAAAAAAACAGTTGACCGATTACCTGAAAGAAAAAGTGGCCGTCATCAAAAAAACCATCCTGTCGCAGGCAGTTGAGAAAAACGGCGTGAAGGTACTGTCGTTCATAGGCGACGGCAACATGGATGCTTTCAAGGACATTGCATTTCAGATAAGAAGCGAATTTTCAGGCGATGAAAAGGTATTGTTTGTCGCCGGTATCGAAGAGACCGACAAATGCGGTCTGGTGGTTATGCTAAGCGATTCCCTCATTGCCGACGGTTACAGCGCCGCCGATCTCATCAAAACAGGCGCAAAGCATGTTCAGGGCGGCGGCGGCGGCCAACCGCATTTCGCAACAGCAGGCGGCAAGAACAAAAATGGGCTAAACGCTGCAATGGAAGCAATTGTTCGTTGCATCGAAATGTAGGGGCGTTTTGCAAACGCCCAATCGCCCCCCCCCAATTCATATTCTATTTTGTTTCATGGTAATCTTTAGCAATAACATCGCACAAGAACTGTCGACCTACCTGTCGACCCATCGTCACGACAAGCTATTTGTGTTGACCGACACCAACACGCAGAAAAAATGTTTCCCGCTTTTGGAGACTGCCTTTTCCGGCCATGCCTTCGTGCCGGTCACCATCATGGCAGGCGATAGGCACAAAGACATCCGTCAAGTAACGACCGTTTGGGAGGTCTTATCCAACTGTGGTGCTTCGCGCCATTCCCTACTCGTCAGTGTGGGAGGTGGTATGGTAACCGATCTCGGCGGCTTCGCCGGCGCTACCTTTAAGCGCGGATTGCACAACCTCAATATCCCAACGACGCTCATGGCATCGGTAGATGCGGCTGTAGGCGGGAAAACCGGCGTCAACTTCAACGGATTGAAGAATGAGATCGGCTCGTTCTATCATCCCGATTGCGTGATGATTGATTGTACATTTCTTAATACGCTCGACCGCGACAACCTGCTTTCGGGGTTTGCCGAAATGATGAAGCACGGCCTCTTATGCGACAGGCCAACCTGTTATGACTTGCTCGGATTCGATTTTGAACCTATTGATTTTGAAAGGTTAAACACTTTGGTAAGCGTGTCGGTCGGTATCAAGGAACGCTTTGTCGAAAAAGACCCCAAAGAAACGGGCATCCGAAAAGCGCTCAATTTAGGTCATACAGTCGGCCATGCCCTTGAAAGCCTGTCGTTTACAAGAGAAAACCCGGTGCTCCACGGCCACGCGGTGGCTGCAGGGCTTGTCTCGGAACTCTACCTGTCGCACAAGCTATGCGACATGCCGGTTACTCACCTCCGTCATGTAACCAATTTCATCAAGGCACATTATCCACCCATTGCCTTCACATGCGATGACTATGAAACCGTCTACGAACTGATGAAACACGATAAAAAAAATGAAGGAGACCGTATCAATTTCACGTTGCTGGGCGACATCGGCGACATTCGCATCAATCAGGAAACGAGCAAGCGGCTGATATTAGAATCACTCGACTTTTACAGGGAAAATGCACGTTAGTTGAAGTTGAAAGTTGAAAATGAAAAAATAATTTTCATTTTCAACTTTCAACTTTCAATTAATTATTTTATCTTTGCACCGCAAAATCATGAGCGGGATGTAGCTCAGCCCGGTAGAGTACGCGTCTGGGGGGCGTGTGGTCGCAGGTTCAAATCCTGTCATCCCGACAAATAGAAGAAGAAAATAGGATGAATCATCTTAAATAATGAGCATAAAAAAAGTATTTGGAGTAATCGTTTTACTCGCAACGGTTTGGCTTCCGGTGACTGCCGACGAAGGCATGTGGATTGTCAACGAATTGAATAACAGTACTTTGGAGCGCATGAAGGAATTAGGGTTTTCGCCCGGCTATTCTTATATATATAATCCCGAAGCGCCTTGCTTGGCAAACGCGGTCGTTATTTTTGGTGGCGGATGTACGGGGATAACCGTTTCTGACGAAGGGCTTGTCTTTACGAATCATCACTGCGGATACAGTTCGCTTCAGAAATTGAGCAGCGTCGAACACGACTATCTGAAGAATGGATTTGTTTCGCATGACACATCCGAAGAATTGCCGGTTGACGGGCTTAGCGTTCGCTACCTGAAAGAGACAATCGACGTGACGGATAGCATTCTGCCCTTTGTCGCGGATATCGAAGACGAGTATAAGCGTGTCATCGCAGTCGATTCGATTTGTTCCGTCCTGCGCAAAGCCTTCGGACGCGACAAGCATACCGATGTGGAAGTGATTCCCTTTTATAGCCGCAATAAATATTATTTAGTCGTTTATCGCGTTTTTCGTGACGTACGCCTCGTTTTTGCGCCGCCCTCCTCGTTGGGGAAGTTTGGCGGCGATACCGACAACTGGATGTGGCCGCGTCATACCTGTGATTTCTCCGCGTTTCGCGTGTATGCCGATGATGACAATCAGCCGGCGGAATACGACGAGCACAACCGTCCGTACAAGCCCGTCTTCGCAGCTGAAATATCCCTGCAAGGTTATCAGGATGCTGATTTTGCGATGACCATCGGGTTTCCGGGGAGTACCGACCGGTACCTGTCGTCATGGGGCGTCAAACAGCGGATTGAAAGCATTAACACACCGCGCATTGAAGTGCGGGGCATCAAACAGGCGATTTGGCGGGAAGCCATGCTGTCGGACGATGCCATACGCATCAAGTACGCCTCAAAATATGCAAGCAGCTCCAATTACTGGAAAAACGCCATCGGCATGAACCGCGGCCTCGCCAACCTGCATGTCATCGAGCGAAAACAAACGGAAGAAGCGACTTTCGACCGGTGGGCGCAGTCGGAGGCGAACAGCGCTGTTTACGGCGACGTATTGGAGACGCTCAAAGAAGGCTATACGGCGACGGATGAAGACCGGAAATACCTGTCTTACCTTTCCGAAGCGTTTGGAAGCGGCGCGGAAATCATCAACCTGGCGCGTATCTTCGCCCAGATTCTTAACAAGAACTTATCGATTGTCGATATTGAGAACATACTCAACGACAGGATACGACCGTTCATGAAGGACTACGAACCTGCCATGGACCAAAAAGTGCTGGCAGCCATGCTGAAAATCGTAAAAGAACGCGTACCGCAAAAATACCTGACCGATATTTATGCCACTATCGACAAGAAATACAAAGGTGATTACGAACGGTTTGCCGCCGACCTGTTCTCGAAGACCCCGCTCCTTTCAGAAAAATCGATCGTAAAACTGCTTAAAGACCCAAAGAAATATGATCGCTACATGAAAAGGGATCGTGGAGAAAAACTTTCGTTTTCGATACTGATGACCCTGTTGGAGATGCGTAAATATTTCGTAAAAACCGATTATGACATATCTCGGAGCAAACGCCTGCATTTTGCCGGATTACAACAAATGTACCCCGACAGCGTTTTTTATTCGGATGCAAACTTTACGATGCGGTTAAGCATCGGTTCAATAGGCGGTTACCATCCGTACGACGCCGCATGGTACGATTACTTTACCACCGATAGGGGATTGTTGGAAAAAGAAAACGCCACCAGCCATGAGTTCTATCTGCAACCCGAGATCGTCGATCTGGCTCGCAATCGTGCGTTCGGGAAGTATGCCAACGAAAAGGGCGAACTGCAATTATGCTTCCTGTCGAACAACGACATCACCGGCGGTAACTCCGGAAGCCCCGTCTTCGACAAAAACGGACGCGTCATAGGCCTTGCTTTCGACGGAAACTGGGAAGCGATGAGCGGCGATATTGCCTTTGAGCCTGAACTGCAACGCACCATCAGCGTCGATATCCGCTACGTCGTGTGGATGATCGACAAATGGGGGAAATGTCAGCGCCTGCTGCGTGAGTTGAGAATTGAGAAGTAATACAAACGAAAACATGAGATTTTCCATCATCGTTCCTGTATACAACCGCCCCGATGAGGCACGCGAACTGCTCGAAAGCTTGTCGAAGCAGTCGTATGCCAACTTCGAACTGGTACTGATTGAAGATGGTTCGCCAAAACCATGCGACGCAGAAGTCGCCCAATTCCGAGCACAGATTTCAATCAACTATATCGTCAAATCCAATACGGGACGCAGCGATTCGCGTAATGTAGGAATGAAAAACGCGAAAGGCGATTATTTTATCTTTTTTGATTCCGACTGCATCATTCCCCCGAACTATCTCGAAACGGTCGTCAACAGTCTGCATGCGGAATATACCGACTGCTTCGGCGGACCCGACCGTGAACATCCTTCGTTCAACGTCGTGCAAAAAGCCATCAATTATGCAATGACGTCGTTCTGGACGACAGGCGGTATTCGCGGCGGCAAGGTGAACATGGAAAAATTCAAACCGCGCACGTTCAACATGGGGTTTTCGCGCGAAGTATATGAAAAGGCAGGCGGTTTCAGGGACATGTACGGCGAAGACATCGATTTGAGTATCCGCATTTCCCGCGCCGGCTTCAGGACACGACTGATTCGCGACGCTTTTGTGTACCACAAACGGCGTGTCAACCTGAAAAAATTCTACAAGCAGGTTTTTATTTTCGGAAAAGCACGCATCAACCTCTACAAGCTCTATCCCGATTCACTCAAACCGGTACATGCCTTACCCGCTCTTTTTGTCGCGGGAAGCATTGCGATCCTGTTGCTTTCCCTCTTAGTCTCACCCTGGCTTTCCTGTTTGCCCGCTTTCTACCTGTTGCTTTTGTTCGTCGATTCGCTATACAAAACAGGAAGTTTGCGGATAGCCGCACTTTCGCTCGTCACGTCTATCATCCAAATCTTCGGATATGGCCTTGGCTTTATCTCCGCCTTTGTCCAGAAAATAATCTTTCGCAAAGGGCTTGAAGATGTAGAAACCATCCAACGGGTATACAAATAGCCCCGTTGGAAGCCATTCTGTTTTAGCGTTTTAGCCTGCAGCGGCGGGAATAAAATTGCGCTTTATCAATATTTAACATTCATTAACTTTATTTAAGTTGTTTAAATCATTCATTATATCGACCTTTGTACTTTTTTAATGTACTTTTAATGTTTTATTAATACTATTATGGATAATATCAGTATTTATCTGTCAGGTTACGGAATTCGTCCTTCGGTTCAACGGATCGCCATTATGCGGTATCTGTTGAAAAATTTGACACATCCTACTGCGGATGAAGTATTTGAATCTTTAAAAAGACAAATACCCACATTATCGAAAACGACTGTATACAATACTTTAAAGTTATTTGTCGAAAACGGTGCGGCCATTTACGTCGGGATCGACGAAAAAAATGCGCGTTTTGATGGCGTTGTAAATCCGCATGCGCACTTCCGTTGCAAGGAATGTGGCAGCATCGTTGATTTGCCTATTAATTCCGATAATTTCATCCCGAAGGATTTCAACGGCGTGATTGATGAGACGTATTTTTATCTGAAAGGACTTTGCGAAAAGTGTAAAAGAAAGAAAGAGAATTGATAAAATGAGGATCGCCATTTTATTGTTATTTTTTTTGAGTTTTTCCAATGTTTACTCAGAATCGCAGCAGACGATTAAAATTTGGAATGAGGATATTGCAACTAAAAAAATGGAAAAAGCCGCGCTGACGCCTTTCATCGCGGCCAACAACTCAAACGGATTAGCCGTCATCATCTGTCCGGGAGGCAGTTATTGTTATCTGGGCATAAAAAAAGAGGGAATCGAAGTAGCTGAATGGCTTCAGCGAAACGGTATCTCCGCTTTCGTCCTGCGTTATCGTACGGGGATACGTCGCAACCGGCATCCTGCCATGATACAGGACTTGCAGCGCGCGATTCAACTTGTCAGGGAAAACCATACTGCCTGGCACATTGATACCTGCAAAGTTGGCGTGATGGGATTTTCGGCCGGCGGCCACCTTGCAGGCACGGCGGCCACGTATTATCGAATCAACTTCATGGAAGATTTGGGCATCCGTCCAGCCGTCTCGTTGCGACCCGATTTTACGGCCATGATCTATCCGGTCGTATCCATGACCGACAGTTTGGCACATAAAAAATCAAGACGCAACCTGCTGGGTAAACGCTATGCTGCTGAATTACAACACCAGCTGTCATTAGAGCAGCACGTTCACGCCGCTATGCCCCCCGTTTTTTTGCTCCATTGCACAAAAGACAAAACGGTCGATTACCGGAACTCGCTGTATTACAGTCATGAACTCGCACGAAAAGGCGTTCCGTGCGAGTTCATAACATGCGATGCAAGCGGTCATGGCTTCGGGATTGATTCCGGCGGCGTGCATGGGCCGGCTTGGATAGGGCGTTTTTTGGTTTGGGGGAAACGAATTTTTAATTACTAATTACGAATTACTAATTACTAATTACGAATTACTAATTACTAGTTTTTTTCCATGTAATGGCGGCAAGGGTCGCTCCGATGAATGGCCCTGCAATGAAAATCCACAACTGCGACAACGCACCCATATTACCGTATACGGCTTCAAAGATAGCCGGGCCTACGCTGCGCGCTGGATTAACCGAGGTTCCGGTCAAAGGAATACAAACGATATGCACAAGCACAAGCGACAAGCCAATCGCCAAGCCCGCAAAATTCCCTGCCCCTTTCTTTGCATCCGTTGTCCCTAACACGACCAACACAAAGACAAATGTGAAAACGATTTCGGCAATCAGTCCGCCAACCCAGCCAACCCCCGGTTGACAGCCGTTAGCGCCCGTCATCGTGGCAAAAGACCCGTTTTGCGCCATGTACGAAGCATCGGACGTTTCGACAAACATGACAAGCAAATAAAGGAGTAACGAACCGATAATCGCTCCGATAACCTGAAACAGCATATACATCCCTGCGTCCTTGCCACCGATACGCCCTGCCAGGAACGCGCCCAGCGTAATCGCCGGGTTGATGTGACAGCCTGAAATACCGCCGATCGTATAGGCCATCGCCACAACCGAGAGCCCAAACCCGAACGCGACCGTTAACACCTGCGCCGTGGTACCGACGCCAAAATTGAAGATTGCGCTTCCGCATCCCATCAGAACTAAAACCATCGTTCCGATCATTTCTGCAATGTACTTTTTCATAGATTCAAATTTTAATTGATAAAAGATGTGCAAATATAGATATTTTTTCGTACATTTGCAGCGTTTTTTTGAGAGAATTTAAAATTTATGTCTAACTTATTAATTAACAGAGTATTAACAATTTAAATGGAAAAATTTAAAAACATTGTTCCCGACGAGGATTTTAATTGGGATTCGTATGAGAAAGGCGACAGTGCTTCGGATAGCCAAAGCATTGAGAAATTAACGAAAACTTACGATGAGACATTGAACACGGTCAAGGACAAGGACGTCGTGCTTGGAACAGTAACAACTATGAACAAACGTGAAGTGGTCGTCAACATCGGCTTCAAATCGGACGGTGTTGTCCCGCTGTCGGAATTTCGCTACGATCCCGATCTGAAAGTAGGCGATAAGGTGGAAGTGTATATTGAGAATCAAGAAGATAAAAAAGGGCAGCTGATTCTTTCCCACAAAAAGGCGCGTGCTTCACGCTCATGGGATCGGGTAACAGAGGCGCTTGAAAAGAACGAGATCATCAAGGGATTCGTCAAATGTCGTACCAAAGGCGGTATGATTGTGGATGTATTCGGTATTGAAGCCTTCCTGCCCGGTTCGCAAATCGATGTGAAACCAATCCGTGATTATGATGTATTTGTCGGAAAGACAATGGAATTCAAGATTGTGAAAATCAATCAGGATTTCAAAAATGTGGTTGTCTCGCACAAGGCGCTCATCGAAGCCGAGCTTGAGCTGCAGAAGAAAGAAATCATTTCAAGACTTGAAAAGGGACAAGTTTTGGAGGGCGCCGTTAAAAATATCACTTCGTATGGCGTATTTGTCGACTTGGGCGGTGTAGACGGACTGATTCACATCACCGACCTTTCGTGGGGCCGCGTAGCCCATCCCGAAGAGATCGTTCAGCTCGACCAGAAAGTCAATGTGGTCATTCTCGACTTCGATGACGAAAAGAAACGAATCGCTTTAGGCCTCAAACAGTTGACACCGCACCCATGGGATGCGTTGGACGAGAATCTGACCGTAGGCGACAAGGTGCAGGGTAAAGTGGTGGTGATGGCCGACTATGGCGCGTTCGTCGAAATCACAACGGGCGTCGAAGGGCTGATCCATGTATCCGAAATGAGTTGGACACAACACCTGCGAAGCGCGCAGGATTTCATGAAGGTGGGCGACGATGTGGAAGCCATTATCCTGACGCTGGACCGTGGCGAACGCAAGATGTCGCTGGGCATCAAACAGTTGAAGCCCGATCCGTGGGATAATATCACCGAACGTTTCTATGTCGGCTCCCGACACCAGTCGAGAGTGTGCAACTTCACCAACTTCGGCGTATTCGTCGAGATTGAAGAAGGCGTTGACGGGCTGATCCATATCTCCGACCTTTCGTGGACGAAGAAAATCAAGCATCCGAGCGAATTTACGGCTATCGGCAGCGAGATTGAAGTTCAGGTATTGGATATCGACAAGGAGAACCGGCGATTGAGCCTTGGCCACAAACAGATCGAAGAGAACCCATGGAATGTTTTCGAAGGCATCTTTTCAGTAGGCTCCGTTCACGACGGCACGATTATCGAAATGATGGACAAGGGCGCCGTGATCTCGCTGACTTACGGTGTGGAAGGTTTTGCCACGCCCAAACATCTTGTAAAAGAAGATGGATCGCAAGCCAAGCTTGACGAAAGGCTTCAGTTTAAGGTGCTTGAATTCAACAAGGAAGCGCGCCGCATCATCCTTTCGCATAGCCGCATGTACGAAGACGAGCAAAAAGTAAGCAAGAAAGAATCCGTCAGCAAATCGAAAAGCGCCAAAAAAGACACGCTACTCGTTCCAGCGATGGAGAAGACGACATTGGGCGATATAGAAGAACTCGTTGCCTTGAAAGAAAAAATGGAGGGCGGAACGGAATAAACAGTGTGCCGCTCCAACAAAAAAAAACGCCGTACCTATCAACAGGTATGGCGTTTTTTTTGTTGAATGTGAAAATTCATAATTATTTATTACCTTTGCACAATCGTAAAACAATAAATATCGAATAGTATGCATGAAAAAATCGTTTATGTTGATATTTTAAAAGCTGCATGGAAGGGTTTTAAGTCCCAATGCTGGTTGCTGATGGGGTTATTGATCGGTTTCACCATCGTCTTTTCGCTCTTGTGGCTGTTTGCTTTTCCCGCGAAAGACGAAACGGTGAGTATCAGCGGCATCATCGTCGCGTTCATCAGTTTCTTACTGTATTGTATTTTTTATATGGGATATGTTAAAAACAGTCTGCAAACATTAGACGGTGACGAACCGCAGTTCTCGGCCTACGGCCAAGTGTCGCGCAAGCTGCCCAGTTTCATTCCGGCTCATCTCATCTATGCTGCGGTCGTCGCCATCGGTTGCGCCCTGCTCGTTTTTCCGGGTCTCTACCTTGCCGTCAGACTACAATTTTTTTACGCTTCGATGGTCGACGAAGATACCGGCCTGGTCGATTCTTTCAAGCGTAGCTGGAACATTACGAAAGGACATGGCAAACGGCTGTTTGTGCTGATGCTGTGCTATCTGCTGATTATTATCACTGGGCTTGTGGCCGCAGGGATCGGTATCTTTGCTGCTGTTCCCCTTATTATATTAATGTACGGGCATGCGTACCGTAAATTAATAGCGCCCGCCTCTCCGTAGCGACCGGTCGTGAACCGTCTCTGCTATTATATCGTTCATTATTCATCATTAAAATATTCATTATGCAAAACAATCTATTTAGTGTAAAAGACAAAGTGATTATCCTGACAGGTGGATCAGGAATCCTTGGGGGCTGCATGGCCAAGTATCTTGCCAGCGAAGGAGCAGCCGTTGTAATTCTTGACCGCAACGAAGTGGCGGGCAAGGCATTGGAAGAAGCCATTACCAAAGATGGCGGAAAAGCTATCTTTCTGCTTACCGACGTGCTCGACAAGCAAACGCTCGAACAAAACACCCAAGACATCCTAAGCGCATTCGGACGTATCGACGTGCTTATCAATCTCGCTGGAGGTAATATGGCAGGCGCCACGATTCCCCCCGACAAAACGTTTTTCGACTTGGACATCGATGCGTTCCGCAAGGTGGTCGACCTGAATCTTTTCGGTACGGTCATCCCCACCATGGTGTTCGCCAAAGTGATGGTCGAACAGAAAAAGGGAAGCATCATCAATATCTCCTCGGAATCGGCATTGCGTCCGCTCACCCGCGTTGTAGGGTACGGGACAGCCAAAGCGGCCATCAACAACTTCACCCAATCGATGGCTGGCGAGCTTGCCATCAAGTTTGGCGAGGGTCTGCGCGTCAATGCCATTGCGCCGGGCTTTTTCCTGACCGACCAGAACCGCGCGCTCATGTCGAACCCCGACGGCACGCCTACCGACCGCTGCAATACGATCGTTGCCCATACGCCCTTCCGCCGACTGGGCCAACCGGAAGAACTGCTTGGTGTCATTCAATGGCTTGCCAGCGACGCCTCCGCTTTCGTCACGGGAACCGTCATCCCCATCGACGGCGGCTTCGATGCATTCTCGATTTAGTCGTAGGGGCGAACCGCGTTCGCCCAATTCATAATTTTTTCACTTCGTGAAAAGAACTCCTTCGCACCTCGACATAGTCAAACAAGTTTGCCTCTGCGCTCGGTTTGTCGTCGTTTCATAATTTATAATTCATAATAAAATTAACTATGCAATTAAAAGAAAATTACCAATGGTCGCTTGTCGTCCCTACAAGCATGGGCATTCGCCTGACGCCGATTGCACAGGGACAACCCATCCATACAAGCAATCAGCTATTCATGCAGGCTACCAGTGCCGAAACAAACGTAGCAAACGTTTCGGCCTATCTCGGGCTGCCTGTGAAAGTGTTGACTACCTTTGTAAAAGGCAGTCCGATTGCGCAGTTTATCAAGGATAACTTGCGCAGCCGCCATATGGCGTATGAAGGCAAAGAGGTCGAACAGGGTGGCCCGTGGGGCTACCGGCATCAGATCAACATCGCCGACAGCGGGCTCGGCTCGCGCGGGCCGCGCGTATGGAACGACCGTAGCGGAGAAGTGGGGCGTACGCTTCAGGTAAACGACTTCGACCTCGACCGTATCTTCGGACAGGAAGGCGTTCAGATACTCCATCTGTCGGGACTGATCGGCGCTTTATCGCAAGAGACAAGCCGCTTTTGCCTTGAACTCGCACGCGCCGCCAAAAAGTACGGCACAAAAATCTCGTTCGACCTCAACCACCGCGCCTCTTTCTGGAAAGGACGCGAAGACGAGCTACATGCGATCTTTGCTGAAATCGCTTCGATATCCGACATCTTGGTCGGCAACGAAGAAGACTTCCAACTGTGTCTGGGCATCGAAGGCCCGGAGGCCGGAGGCAAAGGTATCGCAGCCAAAATGGAAGGTTTCAAAGGCATGATCCATCAGGTGAAAAAGTCTTTCCCCAATGCTGCGGTCTTTGCCACAACGCTGCGCGAGGTGGTCCATGCTAACGCCCACTTGTGGGGCGCCATCATGCTCGAAGGCGATAACTGGCAAGTAGTTGAACCACGACCCATCAACGTCTTAGACCGCATCGGCGGTGGCGACGGATTTGTAGGAGGCCTCCTCTACGGCATCCTCAAGGGCTGGGATCCCGAAAAATGGCTTCAGTTCGGATGGGCTACCGGCGCGCTTGCCACTACTTTCCTGACCGATTACGGACAGCCCGCCGACGAGGACCAGGTATGGAGCATCTGGGGCGGAAACGCAAGGGTAATGCGGTAATTATGTTGTACTTCGGAAATGGCGCGCCTTCCAAAGCGTTTGGGCGCGATGAAATAAAAAAAACGCTTTTTGATACGTTCGACCGGCTGGGCGACCGAAAAAAAGTATTGGTCATACCACCCGATTTTACGCGTTTCCACTCGCGTGCCGGCGAACTGACACAGGTTGCTTATGACTATTATGGCAACCGGCTGACAGACATCCTGCCTGCGTTGGGCACCCATTTCAAGATGACGGACGCCGAGATAGAAAAAATGTTTCCCGGCGTGCCCCTATCTTTGTTCCGCGTGCACAACTGGCGTGACGATGTGGTGACGGTCGGCACCGTGCCGGGAGAGTACGTAAAAGACGTCTCGGAAGGCGCCGTCGACTATCCGATCCCCATCCAGGTAAACCGTTTGCTTTTGGAAGGCGGTTACGACCTGATTCTTTCGCTCGGACAAGTCGTGCCGCATGAAGTGATCGGCATGGCAAACTATAACAAGAACATTTTTGTGGGCGTAGGCGGATCAGACTGCATTAACAAAAGCCATTTCATCGGCGCCACTTACGGTATGGAACGAATCATGGGACGCGCTTCAGGCCCCGTGCGCAGTGTGTTGAACTATGCCTCCGAGCATTTCACCGCCGACCTGCCCATCATTTACATTCAAACAGTTATCGCCGAAGGCGACGACGGACTGCAAATGCGCGGACTGTATATCGGTGATGATTTTGAATGTTTTGAAAAAGCGGCGAAGCTTTCGTTAGAGACCAATTTTCGCATGATGGAGCGCGAGATGAAAAAGGTTGTCGTATACCTCGATCCCGAAGAATTTCGCAGTACATGGCTGGGCAACAAGAGCATCTACCGTACCCGCATGGCGATTGCCGACGACGGCGAACTGATCGTGCTGGCACCCGGTATCCATCAGTTTGGCGAAGACCCCGTCAACGATCAGCTCATCCGTAAATACGGCTATGTCAACACGCCGCCCGTTCTTCAATATGTGAACGAGAACGAAGACCTGCAAGGTAGCCTCGGCGTTGCCGCTCACCTGATACACGGCTCTTCGGAAGACAGGTTCACGATTACCTATTGCCCCGGTCACCTGACACGCAAGGAGATCGAAGACGTCGGCTTTCAATATGCCGACCTTGCCGAGATGATGAAAAAATACAACCCCGACAAGTTGAAAGACGGCTGGAACAAGGTCGGCGACGAGGAGATATATTATATTTCCAATCCTGCGTTGGGGCTTTGGGCTTATAGGGGGAGGTTTGCGTAATTTGTAATTTGTGTTCACAAATTACAAATTACGAATTAAGAATTAAGAATTAAGAATTAAGAGATACGAATTGAAACGATTGAAAATTATTGCCGATGACAAGATTCCTTTTCTGAAAGGTGTTTTGGAACCCTATACGGATATCGTTTATCTGCCGGGCGCAAAGATTACGGCTGATGATGTGCGGGACGCAGATGCGCTTTTCACGCGGACGCGGACGAAATGTAACGAATCGCTGCTCAAAAACAGCACGGTCAAACTGATCGCCACGGCTACGATCGGTTTCGATCATATCGATACGGCGTATTGCGATGCGGCGGGTATCCGTTGGGTCAACGCGCCGGGATGTAACTCGGGATCTGTAATGCAATACCTTACTGCTGTCATCACTACGTTGGCCTTCAGGCGGAATCTCCAACTGTCGGGTCTGACGTTGGGCGTCATCGGCGTCGGCAATGTAGGCAGCAAAGTGGCGCGTATCGGCCAGGCACTTGGCATGCGCGTATTGCGCAACGACCCGCCACGAGCCGACCGTGAAGGGCCGGAAGCATTTACCCCCTTAGACGTGTTGCTGCCGGCATGCGACATCGTCACTTGCCATACGCCGCTCACAAGAGATGCACCCTACCCCACCTATCACTTAGCTTCCGACGACTTTTTCAACCGGATGAAAAACGGCGCCATCTTCATCAATACTTCGCGCGGCCCCGTAACGAATACCGAAGCCTTGAAGCGTGCTGCAAAAACAAAGTTATCCGACTTTGTGCTTGATGTGTGGGAAAACGAACCGCTTCCCGACACATCGCTACTCGCCGACGCATTCGTCGGCACGCCCCACATCGCCGGCTACTCCTCCGACGGCAAAGCCAACGGAACAGCGGCCTGCGTACATGCGTTTTGCGACTTTTTCGGCTTGGAGGCGTTACGAAACTGGTATCCCGAATCCATTCCGGCGCCTCCCATGCCGTCCAGTTTCCTGTTGGACGGAACAGGAAAAACCGACGAACAGATTCTGTTCGAAGCCGTCACGCATACCTATCCGATTTGGGCAGACAGCGACCGGCTGAAAAAATCACCGGAAACATTCGAAGAACAACGCGGCGGTTACTGGATACGCCGCGAGTTCAACAACTTCACCGTCCACCCGCAAAACCTACGTTTGAAAACTTTGGAGTCGCTAAAAAATATCGGATTTTTGCTAACGGATAGTCGTTGAATATTACATTTAGGCGTGATATTTGATATTGAATATTAAATATAGGCTCGATATTTCAATAAAATAATTATCTTTGTCGTCAATTTTAGAACCAAATCAATGAAAAATCGAATTTTATTGGAAGAAATCGAACGCAGGCGTCAATCAAAACTTGGGCGTATCATTGTTTTTACCGGTGCGCGCCAAACCGGTAAAACGACCGTTGCCCGCCAATGTTTTGCCGACTACTCCTATTTGGCAATTGACGACCTTATGCAAAGTCGAGAATTACTGAAACTAACCGCGAAACAGTGGAAAACATTCTATCCAAAAGCCGTTTTAGACGAAATTCAAAAAGCGCCGGCGCTGATTGACAGTATAAAATCCACTTACGACCAATTTCCCGAAACACAATACCTATTGCTTGGATCAAGTCAGTTTTTGTTGTTGGAAAAGGTACGCGAGAGTTTGGCTGGACGGTGTGTGATAATGGAAATCTATCCACTCACATTGCCGGAACTGATGACCAACAGTTTCGAGGATACGCTAAAAACATCGTTTTTTGTGCAGTACATCCAAGGAAAACAGAACATGGAGGCCGTTTTCCCTGCATTCACATTAGACCCCCAATATACGGAAAAAAAAATCGCTTATGATTATTACTTGTACTGGGGTGGCTATCCTGCCCTGACCGATAAGGATTTAACGGATGAAGAACGGGAGGAATGGCTAAGCATGTACGTCAGGACATTTCTTGAACACGACATACGCGATTTGGTTACTTTTCGCGACTTGGAACCGTTTTTGAAACTACAACGGTATATGGCTAACATGACTGGTTCGTTGGCAAACTTTTCTTCGATAGCAAAAGAAGTCGGCGTAAGCGTGCCAACCGTACAGCGATATATTCGCTATTTAGAAATCAGTTACCAAAGCATCAGTTTGCCTGCCTGGTTTGCCAACCCGTTGAAAAAGTTGGTAAAATCGCCAAAAATTCATTTTTTAGACGTCGGGGTACTGCGTGCCGTGTTGCAAAAAAAAGGCACTATCTCCGGAAACGAATACGAAAGCGCCATCATTGCCGAAATCTACAAGCAAATAAAAACCTGTCGCTTGCCGCTCACATGCCATCACCTTCGTACTCAAGACGGTCGCGAAGTCGACCTGCTGCTCGAAGCGGAAGATTATTACATTGCCATTGAAATAAAAAAGACCGAAAACGCCAACCGCACGGATGCCCGACATTTGATTGATTTACAATCGTTTCTCAACAAGCCCCTTAAACACTCGTTCATCCTCTCCAACGATATACGCACACAACCCATAACCGAAAACATAACCGCCATGCATGCAGCGGCGTTTTTAAGTTGATTAATTCACAAAAAACAATAACAAAGGGAAAGAAAAAAATCAAATATTTTTTTCAATGCTTTTCTTGTACTATCTTTGCACCCAAATCGAATCAGAAATAAATCATAAACATTGAATTAAGTAATGGAAAAATTAGCAGACATCGGATTGATAGGTTTGGCCGTGATGGGCGAAAACCTTGTGTTAAACATGGAGAGTAAGGGATTCACGGTTGCCGTGTACAACCGTACAGTTGAAAAAGTGGACAAGTTTGTTGCCGGGCGCGGAAGCGGTAAAAACTTCATTGGCGCCCATTCGATTGAGGAGTTGTGCCGATCGTTGAAACGTCCCCGCAAGGTGATGATGCTTGTGAAGGCAGGCAAGGCGGTTGACGATTTTATTGAACAAATCATCCCGTACCTTGAGCCGGGCGACGTGATTATCGATGGCGGGAACACCCATTTCCCCGACACGATTCGCCGGACGGCTTACGTTGAGAGCAAAGGGTTGCTGTACATCGGCACAGGCGTTTCGGGCGGCGAAGAAGGCGCGTTGAACGGGCCATCGATCATGCCGGGCGGCTCGGCAGCAGCATGGGAATTAGTGAAACCCGTCTTTCAGGCTATCTGCGCCAAGGCAGGCGGCGAGCCCTGTTGCGACTGGGTGGGCGAGAATGGCGCCGGCCACTTTGTGAAGATGGTGCACAACGGCATTGAATATGGCGATATGCAGTTGATCTGCGAGGTGTACCAGATTATGAAAGACCTGCTGGGCATGTCGGCCGGGGAGATGCACGAAGTATTCAAGGAATGGAACGAGGGCGAGCTGAGCAGTTACCTGATAGAGATCACCCGCGATATCCTCGCCTACAGGAATGAGGCGGGTGAAGTGGTGGTCGACAAGATTCTCGACACGGCCGGACAAAAAGGCACGGGCAAATGGACAGGCGTGGCGGCATTGGATTTAGGTATTCCGCTGACGCTGATTGCCGAATCGGTTTTCTCGCGTTGTCTGTCGGCCAAAAAAGACGAACGCATCGCTGCCTCCAAGCAGCTTGCCGGCCCAACGCCAATGTTTACAGGCGACAAGAAAGCGTTTATCGACGACCTCAAAAATGCACTTTATGCCTCGAAGATCATTTCTTACGCACAGGGCTACCTGTTGATGCGTGAAGCGGCCAAAGAATATAACTGGAACCTCAACAATGGAGGTATCGCGCTGATGTGGAGAGGCGGCTGCATCATCCGCTCCGTCTTCTTAGGCGAGATCAAGAAAGCGTTCGATACGAATCCCGATCTTTCAAACCTGCTGTTAGACCCCTTCTTCAATGAGAAAGTGACGTCGGCGCAGGCAAGCTGGCGGAAAGTAGTCACGACAGCCATCGCAAACGGGATACCCGTTCCCTCGATGACCGCCGGGCTGACCTACTTCGACGGCTACCGCACGGAGCGTCTGCCGGCAAACCTGTTGCAGGCACAACGCGACTATTTTGGCGCCCATACCTACGAACGCATCGACCGTCCGCGCGGCGAGTTCTTCCACACCAACTGGACGGGCAAGGGCGGCGACACTTCGGCTTCGACTTACGTTGTCTGAGGAGTTAGTAACTTTTAAATAATTGTTGAAAAAGCGCAGGACGGGATGTCCTGCGCTTTTAAATTTACAACTTCGTCAGTTTCAAATTCCTGAACTGTATCGGCCCGCCTTCGCTCTGCAAACCGATATGGCCTACCTTCACCTTGTTAGTACCCTGATTTTGAAGGACGCCGTTGATATAGACGGTGATCTTTCCTTCATTCACCTCGATCTTCGCCTTGTTCCATTGTCCGATTGGCTTCTCATTGGAGGCTTCCCGTTTGTTGATGACCGGAAAATTGGGGCGACCGCTTGCCGGTGCAACATATTCCTCCATATCAGCGCCTCCGAGCAACACGAAATCGCCGGCATTGCCTGCTTTCAACTGGCACTCAATCCCATTCGGAAACGGATTGCCCTTTTTCACTTCGGCAATCGTCAGGAAGATACCGCTGTTCGTCCCTTCGTCTATCCAGCTCCATTCCAGTTCAAGCGTATAATTCTTGTACTTCTTCGCCGTATACATGTACCCGAAAGGTTTTCCATGTATCACGATCACTCCGTCCTGCACCGAATATACGCTCTCGGCAGGAACCTCATCCTTGTCGACGACAAATTTCCAGTTTGACAGGTCTTTCCCGTTAAACAACTCCACAGTCTGTGCATAAGAACCACAAACAAAACATAGCATCAAAGCTACCGTCAAAAAAACATTTTTCATAAGATATAATAATTAGTAAATAAAATCCAATAAAAGCCCTGCAGCGATAAATAATTAGTAATTAGTAATTAGTAATTAGTAATTGAAATTACCTGGCAATTAGAAATTGCCAGGTAATTTCCTGTATCGTATGCGTTTCGGCTCCGCATATCCTTTTTGTTTCTTTTTAAAGTCTTCATATTCGGAGTATGTTCCTTCATAATAAACCACTTCGGAGTTTCCCTCGAACGAGAGGATATGCGTGCAGATACGGTCGAGGAACCAGCGGTCGTGCGATATGACGACCGCGCATCCGGCAAAGCTCTCCAGACCTTCTTCGAGCGCCCGCAGCGTATTCACGTCAATATCGTTGGTCGGTTCGTCGAGCAGCAGCACGTTGGCTTCGGCCTTCAGCGTGATGGCCAAGTGCAGGCGGTTCTTTTCGCCTCCCGACAGCGCTTTGCAAAGTTTCTCCTGGTCGGCGCCGGTAAAGTTAAACCGCGAGAGATAGGCGCGCGCGTTGATTTCCTTGCCGCCGACGCGGATAAACTCATTGCCTTGCGAGATGACCTGATACACGGTTTTTTCGGGGTCGATGTCCTGATGCGTCTGGTCGGCATAACCGATCTTGACTGTCTCGCCTACTTCAAAGGCACCCTTGTCGATCGATTCCATCCCCATGATCATCTTGAAAAGCGTTGTCTTGCCTGCTCCATTCGGGCCGATAACGCCCACGATGCCATTGGGCGGGAGCATGAAATGAAGGTCGTCGAAAAGCAGTTTGTCGCCAAACGATTTCGCCACGCATGATGCTTCTATCACCTTATTACCCAGACGGGGTCCATTCGGGATAAACATTTCCAATTTGGCTTCCCGTTCTTTCTGGTCTTCGTTCAGCAGTGATTCGTAGGAGTTCAGGCGTGCTTTCCCTTTGGCATGTCGGGCTTTTGGCGCCATTCGAATCCATTCGAGTTCGCGTTCGAGCGTCTTGCGTCGTTTGCTTACCTGTTTTTCTTCCTGTGCCATGCGCTGTGTTTTTTGGTCAAGCCACGAAGAGTAGTTGCCTTTCCAGGGGATACCTTCGCCCCGGTCGAGTTCGAGAATCCATCCGGCTACATGGTCGAGGAAATAGCGGTCGTGGGTGATACAAATCACCGTGCCGGCATACTGTTGCAGGTGTTGTTCGAGCCAGTCGATCGATTCGGCGTCCAAGTGGTTGGTAGGCTCGTCGAGCAACAGAATATCCGGTTGCTGCAGCAGCAGGCGGCACAGCGCCACCCGTCGCCGTTCGCCTCCCGAAAGCGTATCCACGAGCTGTTCTTCGGGCGGACAGCGTAGGGCATCCATCGCGCGTTCCAGCTTACTGTCTAAGTTCCACGCATCGGAAGCGTCAATTTTATCCTGCAGGTCGGCCTGGCGGTTCATCAGCGCATCCATCTTGTCGGGGTCGTCCAATATCTCCGGATCGCCGAAGCGTTCGTTGACCGCCTCAAATTCCTGTAAAAGGTCAACTGTTTCCTGAACACCTTCCTGTACGATTTCCTTGACGGTCTTTCCGGGCGTCAGTTGCGGGTCCTGGTCTAAATAACCGACCGAATAGCCGGGCGAAAAAACGACTTGTCCCATATAGTCTTTTTCGATGCCGGCAATAATCTTCAGGAGCGTTGACTTCCCCGATCCGTTCAAACCGATGATGCCGATCTTGGCGCCGTAGAAAAAGGACAAGTAGATGTTCTTCAACACCTGTTTTTGTGGCGGATAAATCTTGCTGACCCCCACCATCGAGAAAATAATTTTTTTATCGTCTGCCATTGCGTATTCAATTTTGGATTATGAAAAATCGCGTAAAGGTAGGGATTTTTATTGAAAATTGTCAATTTTCACTTCTTTGTTCCTGATATTTTTTCCAGAAATGAAGCTGATCTTCCAGATATGCCTCGCTCGTCGGGCTTGTATCTTCATATTTTATTTGCAGGTCAGCTAATTTTTTCTTTAATATCCTGATATTTTCTGTCTGGGAAGGGTCGTTGATCAGATTCTGTATTTCATGAGGGTCGTTTTGCAAATCGAATAATTCCCATTCGTCGATGTCATTATAGAAGTGGATTAGCTTATAGCGGTCGGTACGCACACCGTAGTGTTTTTTGACGGCGTGGGGTTGCGGGTATTCATAGTAATGGTAGTACAGCGCTTCTTTGGCGGTTTGTTTTTCGCCGGTCAGTACCGCCTTGAACGATTCACCCTGCATATCATCGGGGACAGGCAAGCCGGCCAAATCCAAAAGCGTTGGCGCAAAATCCAGGTTTTGAATCATGGCATTTGTTACGCCTCCTTTTGACGTGATGGCTTTGGGATAACGGATGACGAACGGCGTCCTCAACGATTCTTCATACATGAACCGCTTGTCGAACCAGCCATGTTCGCCGAGGTAAAAGCCCTGGTCGGAAGTATAAACGATGATGGTATTATCAAGCTCGCCAATTGATTCAAGATAATCCAGCACCCGTCCAACATTGTCGTCGACCGAAGAGATACATTTCAGGTAATCGCGCATATATCGCTGGTATTTCCATTCCGATAATTCCTTGCCTTGCGGTTGTTTTCTGGAAAAATCTTCGATAATCGGGTTGTATACCCTGTCCCATGCCGTCCGCTGTTCGGGCGTCATGCGCCGAAATTCGCCGGGGGTCTGCGTGTCCCACGCTCCAAACGTTTTCAGGTCGCTGCCGAGCGTCATGTCTTTGTCAATGCTCATCGTTTGCTGCTGAGCGGCGATGCGCCCTTCATAACTGTCATAGAAAGTGGCGGGGATTGGAAATGCGACATCCTCGTACATGGATAACTTATTGGGAGCTGGCATCCAGTTCCGGTGCGGCGCCTTGAAGTGCATCAACAGGCAGAAAGGCTTGTCTTTTTCGCAGTCACTGAGGAATTTAATGGCATTGTCGGCAGTCAGATCGGTAGCATAGCCTTCATAACGCACGCGTTTTTCGCCGTTTTCCATAAAGTCGGGATTGTAGTATTCACCCTGGTCGTAATGTATGCTGTAATAATCGAAGCCGGTAGGCGTACTTTTCAGGTGCCACTTTCCAACGATACCGGTATGGTAGCCTGCCGACTGCAGGAGTTTGGGCAATGTCTGCTGCGAACCGTCAAATATGGTTCTTCCGCCGTTGTCGTAGAACCCGTTCTGATGGCTGTATTTACCTGTCAGAATCACGGCTCGTGAAGGGCCGCTAATCGAATTGGTGACAAAGCACTTGTTGAACATCATGCCTTCGCGGGCAATACGGTCGATGTTCGGCGTCCGGTTTAATCCGTATCCATACGCGCTGACAGCCTGATAGGCATGGTCGTCGGACATGATATACAGGATATTGGGTTTCCTGACAGGCTTCTCTGTCTGCATGGTACAGCCCCCCACCACAGAAAGCGAAAGGCCAGCTAATACATAGTTCTTCATTTGCAGTTTTTTTAAATAATCATAATTTAATCTCTAATCTCTAATCTCTAAACTCTATACTCTAATCTCTAAACTCTATACTCTAATCTCTAAACTCTATACTCTAATCTCTAAACTCTATACTCTAAACTCTAATCCATCCTCCCAACAGACCGTCTCCCCGTCCCGGCATTACCAGTCAAGTCATCCCCCAGATCGAGGCGCGCTTCTTCTACTATTTTCATCAGTTCGGCCATCACTTCGGGATACTGGCTCTGTACATCATAGCGTTCACCCGGGTCGCGGCGCAAGTCGTACAAGGCAAGCGGTTCCTGGTGACGCTCGTTCACCTGACCTGCCTGGCCGTCGTTTCCTGGAAGGAAACCGACATAGCTACGCCCCAGGTGAGGTAAAACTAATTTGAAACGGTCGTTTCGGACCGCTTCCAAATTGTTTTGCCGGTAATAATATAAAAAGTACGCGCGCGGGTTAGCTGTTTCATCTCCCGTCATCAGGGTGGAAATATCCACGCCGTCAATTTTCAAAGCGGGTAGCGGCGCTCCGCAAAGCCCGGCAATGGTAGGCAGCAGGTCGATGGACGATGCCAGCCGGTTGCAAACCGTACCGGCGGGAATCATTTCCGGCCAGCGCATGATACAAGGTACCCGCTGTCCGCCTTCGTAAGAGACGCCTTTGGCCTCCCGCAGGCCGCCGGTCGAACCGGCATGGTTGCCATAGTTGATCCAGGGGCCGTTATCAGAGGTGAAAATAATCAGCGTGTTTTTATCTATACCGTTCTTTTTCAGCGATTTCAGTATTTCTCCCACACTCCAGTCGATCTCCATCATCACGTCGCCGTACATTCCCTGTTCGCTCTTTCCCTTAAACTTTTCGGAGACAAACAGCGGCACATGGGGCATGGTATGCGCCAGATACAGGAAGAAAGGTTTGTTTTTGTTCTTTTCAATGAACCGAACAGCACGCTCCGTATATTGGGTTGTGATTTGCATCTGATCTTCCGCCGTTACTTCGGGATTAACAATCCGCTCGTTCTCGATCATGGGCAACGGAGGATAGCCGGTCGGGTTTTGCGGATGAAAAGGCCACATGTCGTTCGAATAGGGCAAACCGTAATATTCGTCGAAGCCGTGACGGGTGGGCAGAAATACGGGGTGGTGTCCCAGGTGCCATTTACCGACTGCGCCACAGGCGTAATCTTTTTTCTTGAGAACATCGGCAATGGTTTGTTCGGTAGCTGCTATACCGATTTTAGCGCCCGGCCCCAAAGCGCCGGAAAAACCGATGCGGTTCGGGTAGCAGCCGGTGAGTAGTCCTGCGCGCGAGGCGCTGCTTACGGCTTGCGGGCAATAATAATGTGTAAAACGCATGCCTTCAGCGCATAAACGATCGATATTCGGGGTTTTGTAACCGCTGGCGCCGGTAACGGTAAGGTCGCCATAGCCCATATCATCAAGCAGGATAATGATTATGTTAGGCGTTTTCTGTGCATGCAGAAAAGCGGAAAACAGGCCGGAAACGGCAAGTGCAATAAATTTGAACAGTCTCATGACAATTAGGTATTAGGAAAAAACAGTTGCAAAGTTAATCATTTTATCCAAAAATACCAGCTAACGCCCTTATCTTTTCCCATTTATTGATATACACCCACAAATTCGCGCCAATTCGCGGACCATCGGGTGCATTTCAAATTTGTTTGCATTTTGATTAATTAGTCGTACATTTGCCCCAAAAATATTCATTATAAAAGATGTCGAACATTGAACTTATACTAATTCTGGTTGGCAGCATCGGTTTGCTGTTGTTCATGGTATTGAAACTCAAGATTCAGGCTTTTCTGGCGTTATTGATCACATCGGTTTTCCTGGGATTCGTTACGGGTATGCCGATGGCATCGATCATCAAAAGCATCTCCGACGGCATGGGGTCGACGCTTGGTTTTGTCGCTACTGTCGTGGGCATTGGCGCAATTTTCGGACAGATACTCGAATCGTCGGGGGGCGCCGAATCGCTTGCTTATTACCTGACCCGGCGGTTTGGCAAGGAGAACGCGCCCTACGCATTGACAATCACCGGTTTTCTTGTAGCCATTCCGATCTTTCTCGATGTAGGTTTCATCATCCTTGTACCCGTACTTTTCGCTTTAGCGAAAGGGAGCGGCAAGTCGTTGCTGTATTTTGCCATTCCGTTGCTTGCCGGCTTGGCCGTCACCCATGCCTTTGTGCCGCCTACGCCCGGCCCCGTTGCGACAGCCGAGATCATCGGGGCCGACTTAGGCTGGGTCGTGCTGTTCGGGTTCATCATCGGTATTCCGGTAGCAATAGTAGCCGGGCCGCTGTTCGGGAAATATATCGGTCGAAAAATACATATTGACGTCCCGCACACGTTTGAAACGCCGGAAAAAAAGGTGCCGGGCAACCTGCCGCCATTCAGCCAGGTGATAACCATCATTGCCATACCGATGTTGTTGATTCTTGGCAATACCGTCTCGGGCGTGTGGGCGGATGCGCACGGCATGAAAGACAACTTTTGGATTCAACTGCTTGCGTTCGTCGGCCATCCGTTTATTGCGCTGCTCATTGCCACCTTCTTAGCCATCTACTTCATGGGTATCCGGCGCGGATTCACCAAAGAATCTGTCTTGCAACTGAGTACCAAAGCATTGGCGCCGGCAGGGTTGATCATCTTGATTACCGGCGCCGGTGGTGTTTTCAAGCAGTTGCTTGTCGACAGCGGCATCGGCGTTCTATTAGCCGAAAGAATGTCGGGGTCGGCCTTGTCGCCCATCGTGCTGGCCTATATCCTGGCCTTAGTCATTCGCGTATCGCAAGGTTCGGCTACGGTAGCCATGATCACGTCGGCGGGTATCGTCGCGCCACTGTTGGCGTCGCTTTCGTTGTCGGAGCCACACAAAGCGCTGGTCGTGATTGCCATCGCGGCAGGCGCCACCACCGCTTCGCACGTCAACGACAGCGGTTTCTGGCTGGTAGGCAAGTACCTCGGCATGACCGAAAAGCAAACGCTGCAATCATGGACAGTCATGGAAACCATCATCTCGGTAGCCGGATTCGGATTGGCGCTACTGCTAAGCTTGTTCGTGTAAATTTATCTTGTATGGGGGGGGTAAGGCATGCCTTACCCCTACGAGAAATCAAAGAATTGTTTGGCGTTATAATAGCTTATGTTTTCGACCATCCGTCCGATGAAATCGAGTTCGGAAGCAGGCAGTTGTCCGCTTTCGACGTCGTTGCCGAGCAAGTTGCACAGTGTGCGGCGGAAATATTCATGGCGCGGATACGAAAGGAAGCTGCGCGAATCGGTCAGCATGCCCACAAAACGGCTTAGCAACCCAAGCACTGACAGGGCGTTCATCTGTTTCTCCATGCCGTCTTTCTGGTCGAGGAACCACCAGCCCGAGCCGAACTGCATCTTGCCGGCTACCGTCCCGTCCTGAAAATTGCCGATCATCGTTGCGATCATCTCATTGGCGCACGGATTCAGGTTGTAAAGAATTGTCTTGGCAAGCTTGCCCGCGCTGTTCAGCCTGTCAAAATATTTCGACATGGCTTTCGAGGTGTTAAACTCGCCGATGGAATCATAGCCGGTATCAGGCCCTAATGACTTGAACATGTGCGTGTTGTTGTTGCGGATGGCGCCATAATGGAACTGTTGAGTCCAGCCGGCTTCCGCATCCATCTCACCGAACACAATCAGCATGGCCGATTTGAATTTCAGTATTTCTTCGCAAGCAAGCGCCGTACCTCCATAAACCTTGTTGAAGATGGCTTTGATTTCGGCCTCGGTATAGTCTTCGGCATAGAACTCTTCGATACCATGGTCAGAAAGTTTGCATCCCTGCGCTTCAAAAAACAGATGCCGTTTGCGCAGCGCATCAACGAGGTCGTCGAACGATGAAATGGTCGTGCCGCTTGCTTCCGACAGTTTTTCGATGTAAGCGCGGAAGATTTCGGGCGATTCAACCGCCATCGCCTTGTCGGGACGCCAGGTCGGAAGCATCTTGACCGCAAAACCGCTGTCGCGCGTACATGTGTGATATTCGAGCGAATCGACCGGATCGTCGGTCGTACATACGACCTCCACCCTGTATCGCTGCATCAGTCCGCGCGCCGAAAATTCGGGCTGCGACAACTTTTCATTACATGCGTCGTAGATTGCTTTTGCCGTTTTCGGATTCAACAACTTGTTGATACCGAACGCAGTTTTTAGTTCCAAGTGTGTCCAGTGATACAACGGGTTGCGCATCGTAAAAGGGACGGTCTCCGCCCATTTTTCAAATTTCTCCCAGTCGGAGGCATTTCCGGTGATGCAACGTTCGTCGATACCATTGGTACGCATTGCACGCCATTTATAATGGTCGCCGCCCAGCCATGCTTCGGTCAATGATTGAAACTGATGATCGTCGGCCACCATCTTGGGTACAAGATGACAGTGATAATCGATAATCGGCATTTTAGCCGCATGATTGTGATACAATTCCTGCGCTGTTGACGTTTCGAGCAGGAAATTTTCGTCCATAAAATTCTTCATAATCGTTATTTTAGTTTTCAGATTTTTTACTTTGTAAATGAACTCCGGTTGGCTATCCTTCCTCCTGGCAGAAAACTTTTACTAAAAAAACGACAAAGAAACGAATTATTTTTAAAAAAAGAAGTATTTTTGCGAGATTAATTTAAAAAGTGAATTTAAAAGTGAATTAAAAAAGTGAACAGGATGAAGTATTTTAAAAAAACTATGGGGGCGTTACTTTTGCTGATATTCCTCACATCATGCGGAAGCGTCCCGATTACAGGAAGAAGGCAGATTTTATTGGTTTCGGATTCGGAAATATTGACTGCAAGCCTCACGCAATATGACGAGTACATGAAAACGGCTGTCAAGTCGACCGACAAAACCAAATCGGCCATGGTAGAGCGGGTCGGTAAAAATATTGCCGCAGCGACCGAAAACTATCTGAAACAAAATGGATTGGAAAGTGAAATTAACAATTTCAAATGGGCGTTCAACACCATTCAAGATGCGTCAGTCAACGCGTTCTGCATGCCGGGCGGTAAAATCGTGGTCTATGAAGGCTTGCTTCCGCTTGTGGCTTCCGAGCACGAATTGGCCGTTGTAATCGGGCATGAAGTGGCGCATGCCGTCGCCAAACACAGTAATGAACGGATGAGTCAGGAAGTTTTAGCCCAGGCGGGCGCGTCCATTGTAGATATGGCATTAAGCCAGCGGACGGCTGTTGTACGGCAGATAGGCGGTGCGGTTTTCGGTCTCGGCGCCCAACTCGGCGTGATGCTCCCCTACTCGCGGCAGCATGAGTATGAAGCCGACTATCTGGGTCTTGTCTTCATGACCTTAGCCGGATATAATCCAAACAGCGCCCTGACATTCTGGCAAAAGATGTCGGCCATGTCGGGCAACGCCAATACTTCCGATTTCATGAGTACCCATCCCAGCGACAGCAAGCGAATTGCTGAAATTCAGCGTCGTTTGCCGGAGATGGAGAAATTACGGGGGAAGTAGATATTAGATATTAGAGAGTAGATATTAGAGAGTAGATTACAAATAAAAAACATTCTTTATGAAAAAAATTCTTTTACTTTTCACCACATTCTTTTGCACGTTCTTTTTTTGCAACTTGTCGTATGGCATTAAGCCGATCATCGTTTCTGCCAACGAGTGGCTTTATCCCGATGTGACGAAGTACCAAAGTGCAAGCAATCGCATCGACTTGCACGCTCCGCGCGGCGGGTACGCTTCCGTACAGATACTTATCCCCGGCACCGTACCCGGCCATGACATCAAGGTCGTCTGTTCGGGCGATCTGGGCGTCCCCGAATGTTATCGACTGTTGGATGTTCATGTGTCGCATAATGTGGGCGAGCGCGGCGGATTGGTCAAGGAAGGGGCCGACCCGACCCCCTGGACGACCCGCCTGGCGCCCTTTCGCGTCTACGACGTCATGCAGCCGTTTGATCAGGGCGGCAACAAAGTAGAAAAGCGAGTCACCGCGCTGTACCTCAGCTTCCCCATCGCCATGAGCGATACGCCCGGCGTGCGACGTGGTACAACCACGCTCACCATCGGCAGGCAAACAGTGAACATCCCGACCCAGATCACCGTACACAAAGCCGCCATGCCTGAAAAGAGCCGCCTTTCCATCACCAACTGGTATACTCAGCACAATATTTCAAGACCCTATGGCATTAAGATGTACAGCGAAGAGTGGTTTGAAATGTATTCCAAGCTGATGAAGACGATGCAGCGCACACGCCAGACGCACATCCTCATCTCGTTAGGCTCGGTAGGTATTACACAAAAGGAAGACAGTACCTATTCCTTTGATTTTTCGGTTACAAAACGTATCATGCAGATGGCTGTCGATGCCGGATTTCAAACGCTTGAGCTGGGACATTTAGGCGATTGCAATTACCGGGCGTATGAGCCTATCTGGTTGTTCCATTCGCCGAATGGCAAGAAGCTGTATGTGTCCACAGAAGAGGCCTATACCTTCCTTGCACAGTTCCTGCCGGCATGGACGGCTCTCCTGAAAGAAAACGGCTGGTACGACAGGTGCGTGCAGCATGTGAGCGACGAGCCTTCGCTCAAGACGGCCGACGACTACCGGATGCTCTCGGCCATCACCCGTAAGTTCATGCCCGGCGTCCCCCTTTTCGACGCCATCGTGCACCCCGAACTGCGCGGCGCCTCCGATTATTGGATACCGACCAACAACGTCTATCAGCTCGAACAGGCTAAATGGGAAAAACTGCGATTCCTGGGCGACGAGATTTGGTGTTACACCTGCACCAGTCCGGGCGGCAAATGGCTCAACCGGACGTTGGACATGGAACTGCTGCGCCCGCGCCTGATGCATTGGGGCAATTATCGTTTTCACCTGACGGGCTATCTGCACTGGGGATTCAACTACTGGCATATCCCTGCGGATGTAGACCCGATGGCATACCTTATCGAAAATTCCATCGTTTATGAGCCCGATGGCAGCACGCCGCGTGGCTGGCCGGCCGGCGACAGTCACATCTGCTATCCCGGCAATAAAAACGGCCCCTGGATGAGCATACGTGCCGAGCGCATGCGTTCAGGAGCGGAAGACTGCGAATTGCTGTATATCATTGCCGACCACGACAAAACAAAAGCCGACGCCCTCTGCGCCGAGGTATTGACGTCGTTCGACGAATACACCACCGATGTGAATGTCTTCGACGCCAACTATATCAAACTGCTGGAAACCGCCGATGCGCTGAAATAGCGTAAATCAGGTAAACAATGATCCGTATTGCCGGATTTTTAGATTTTTTGTCGGTATTCATTTGACATATCAAAAAAAAGTTGTACATTTGCAGCCCGATTTTTATAATAGTAACAAGTAAATAAAAGATTAACAGATGAAAAGAACATTTCAACCCTCGAACCGAAAGAGAAAAAACAAACACGGCTTCCGTGAACGTATGGCTACAGCAAACGGTCGTAGAGTACTTGCCGCTCGACGTGCGAAAGGCCGTGAGAAACTATCGGTCTCCGATGAGTATTAAAATCAATAAAATATTCCGGTTACCCGTCTACATCCACTTGCTGGCTGTGGCTACTATTTTTTTTCTGGCCGGTTGGGGCATTCTTGGCTTCCTTGACCGGTATACAAACCACAATCAGGCTGTCAAGGTACCCGATGTCAGGGGTCTTCAGATTGAAGATGCAGCGCCTTTTCTGGAACAACAGATGCTGCGCTATGCAATCGTCGACTCAATTTTTTCAAAAGAAAAAACACCTGGCGCAATCGTGGAACTCATGCCCGAAGCCAATTCAAAAGTAAAAAAAAACCGTATCATTTACATCACGATAAACGCCAAAACGGAAGAAACGGCGCCTGTGCCCGAATTAGCCGACATCTCCTTCCGTCAGGCATATTCACATCTGATTGCGCTTGGATTCAAGCATGTAGAAACGAAATATGTAACAGGCGAATTTCGTAATCTGACGGTAGGCGTTGAATGTGGAGGCAAACTGCTGCAAAGCGGCACCCGCGTGCCACTTACCGCCTTGCTGACTCTCGTCTTGCAGGACGGTCATGTTTCTCCTTTGGACGACGAAGATGCCAATGAAGGGAATAATGAACCGAAAAAAAGTGATGAAAGCTGGTTTGAATGATGATGCTGTCGGCCATTACAGATGAACTTTTACTCGCTGACGACCTGCCCGAACAGGAGGAACAGGAGGAACAGGCAGCCGCGTTGGAAGCGTCCGACGGGGAGTGCCAGTTATATGAACATTTCCAGCTAATAGCCGACAAGAGCCAATCCCTTTTACGCATCGACAAATTTTTGATGGACCGGTTGCCCAACGTCAGCCGTAACCGTGTACAGTTGGCCGCCGAAGCCAACTGTATCCTCGTCAACGGGGTAGCGGTCAAGAGCAGTTACCGCATCAAACCGTTGGATACCGTCAAGATACTGATGACAAGACCCCGCTATGAAGTCGATATTACACCTGAAGACATCCCGTTGCACATCGTGTACGAAGACGACCATTTGCTCATCGTAAACAAACCAGCCGGATTGGTGGTGCACCCCGGACATGGCAACTACCAGGGGACACTCCTCAACGGCCTTGCCTGGTATCTGAAAGATGACCCGCTTTTCGATCCCGATGATCCGAGCCTCGGACTCGTACATCGTATCGACAAGGATACATCCGGGCTGCTCGTGATTGCCAAACGCCCGGAGACCAAAACCGACCTCGGACGGCAATTCTTTCAAAAAACAACCCAACGCAAATATCGGGCATTAATCTGGGGTATTCCCAAAAATGAAGAAGGGCGCATAGAAGGAAATATCGGACGCGACCTGCGCGACCGGAAGAAAATGGCGGTTTTTTTCGACGGCGAGCACGGGAAGACAGCCGTGACGCATTACCGCATATTGGAGACCTTCGGATATGTTTCTTTGGTCGAATGTCGGTTGGAGACAGGACGCACACACCAGATACGCACTCACATGAAACACATCGGACATCCGGTGTTCAATGATGAACGGTATGGCGGCAACCAACTGTTGAAAGGTCTTCCATCATCAAGTTACAAACAGTTTATTCATCACTGTTTTGACTGTTGCCCCCGACAAGCCCTGCACGCCAAAACATTGGGCTTCATACATCCTGCGACGAAGGCCGAAATGCTTTTCGATTCGGAACTGCCACAGGACATGACGGCGTTAATAGAGAAATGGAGAAATTACTACAATAATAACGAATGAAATCATAAAAAAACTACATTATGAAAAGGATTGCCATTGTGACGGGTGGATTTTCATCCGAATATAACATTTCTATCGAGAGCGCAAAAGCATTGTCGGGGTTCATCGACAGCGAACTGTATCGCGTGTATACCGTTTTGATACGCAAAGGTTCATGGTCGGTTAAATTGCCCGACGGAAGCCGGTCGGAGATCGACAAGAACGATTTCGGCTTTTGGGCTAATGGACGAAAAATCAGATTCGATTACGTCTACATCACGATTCATGGTCGCCCCGGCGAAGACGGTCGTCTGCAAGCATACTTTGACTTACTGGATATCCCCTATTCGTCGTGTGGCGTACTGACTGGGGCGCTGGCCTTCAATAAATACATCGTCAACCAGTTCCTGAAAACACAGGGCGTCAGGGTTGCCGATTCCATCCGGCTGCAGAAATATCTTTACCGTGGCGATTTCCGAAGCGACACACTGTACGATTTCATTGCGGATGGTCGTCCATTCTCGGAAGACGAGGTCGTCAGCCGATTGGGACTTCCCGTTTTTGTCAAACCAAACGGCGGCGGCAGCAGTTACGGCATCACCAAAGTAAAGGCGACGTCACAGCTGCTTCCGGCAATTGAAAAGGCCTTTGAAGAAGACAACGAGGTGATTGTTGAACGCATGATCGAAGGGCGCGAAGTGACGTGCGGTTGCTATCAGACATATTACCGGCAAGTCGTCTTTCCGATAACCGAGATTATAACCGAAAATGAATTCTTCGATTACAATGCAAAGTACAAAAACGAATCAGAAGAAATAACGCCGGCATCGTTGCCTGATGAATTGACTGCCGCCATACAGCAGGAAACAATCCGAATTTACAACCTGATTGGCGCTAAAGGGCTCATTCGCGTTGATTATATCATTCCTTCTGATAATCTGCCTGTTATGCTTGAAATCAACACGAATCCGGGATTGACCAAAGCAAGTATCATCCCGCAGCAAATAAAAGCTGCAGGGCTTGATATTAAGGATGTTATGACTTACCTCATAGAAAATTAACAATAAAAAAGGTTAAAGATAACCTTTTATTCAAATAACATTCGTATGTTTGCAGTCAAACTGACGTAAATAATGAACACAGATTACTCGAAATACAACTTTGAAGATATTCGTCCTTTCAACAATGATGAAGTGCACGACGCTATTGAACTGCTGGCAACCTCATCCGGACTAAAACACGCAATGTCTTACATCACGCCCGACCTGGATTGGGATTTGTTTGTCGCCTCCATGCGGAGATGCACGACAAAAGAACAGTTCAAGACTAGCCTCGCATACAATGCCGTCATGGAGATAGCCAAGAAGACCACTTTCTCGCTGACCATCTCGGGCCGCAGTCGATTGACGGATAACCGGCCTTGTACGTTCATCTCCAATCACCGCGACATTGTCTTGGACGCAGCCTTTCTGAATGCCTTGCTGCTCGATGTCGGTCACAATATGACCCAAATTGCCATAGGCGATAACCTGCTTATTCACCCATGGATCAAAACGGTCGTCCGCCTGACGAATTGCTTTATCGTCAAACGCGACCTTACCGCCCGGGAATTATTAAAATCAAGCGTGCAGCTATCAGCTTATATTCATCACACCATCAAAGAATTAAAAGAATCGCTCTGGATGTCGCAGCGTCAGGGTCGCGCAAAAGATTCAAACGATTGCACGCAGCACAGCGTATTGAAGATGCTCAATATGGCTGGCGGCTCTAAAAATCCTTTACAAAACCTGATGGAACTTAACATCGTCCCGATCACCATTACTTACGAATACGACCCGTGCGATTACCTGAAAGCGAAAGAATTTCTGCAGAAACGCGAAAACCCTGATTTTGTAAAAAGCAAACGCGATGACTTGCTGAACATGGAAACAGGATTGTTAAAATATAAAGGTCGCGTTCATTTCACGATCGGCGCTCCCGTCAACGACCGCATTGCCATGCTTCAGCCGGAAAATATGGACAAGAACACGCTGGTCGCCACTATCGCCGACATCATCGACCATGAAATATACAGAAACTATCGTTTTTACCCCTGCAATTACGTGGCGTACGACCTGTTGCATCGTAGCATTTTGTTCCGTTCCAACTATGACCAACGTGAGAAAATGCAGTTTGAAAACTATCTGCAGAAGCAGATCGACAAGATCGACGACCTGCCGAATAAAGACGAAAACTACCTTCGGACAAAAATGCTTGAAATGTATTCCAACCCGCTCAAAAACCACATGAAAACTACAAACTTATAAATATGAAGATCATTGCCGTCGGAATGAATTATGCAAATCACAATAAAGAGATGCATCATTCGTTAGTATTATCGGAACCGGTGATATTTATGAAACCCGACTCGGCGTTGCTGAAAAATGGCAAGCCCTTCTTTATTCCTGATTTCTCGTCGGATATTCATTACGAAACAGAGGTTGTCGTACAGATAAATAGACTTGGTAAAAATATTGACGAACAATTTGCATATCGCTACTATGAAGAAATAACGGTAGGGATCGACTTCACGGCACGCGATCTGCAACACGCCTTGCGGCAAAAAAGTTTGCCCTGGGAAATTTGTAAAGGTTTTGATGGCGCCGCCACAATCGGTTCTTTCATTGCTGTTTCCGAAGTCGGCGCCATTCAAAACCTTGATTTTCACTTAGATATTGACGGTCGAACCGTTCAGGAAGGGAATACGTCCGACATGCTTTTCGGCGTCGACCGGATTATCGCCTACATCAGCCGGTTTGTTACCCTGAAGACCGGCGACCTGATTTACACCGGAACGCCCGCCGGTGTCGGGAAGGTTGAAATAGGCAATCGCCTGCAAGGGTATCTTGGCAATCGCAGGTTGCTTGATTTTTATGTACGGTGATTTTTATATGATATAACATGAGAGTAACGTTTTTTATCCTGTTTTTGTACCTGCTCACCCATGCTGTTGCGCAGGCGGACGGTACGCGTTATGCGCCGGGCTCGGCGCTGTCGGAAGGCAAATGGGTGAAAATAAGCGTCAGTGAGACAGGCTTTTACAAGCTCACATATTCCGATCTGAAAAAGATGGGATTCGCGAATCCGGAAGCAGTTTCCGTGCACGGATACGGGGGGTGGCCGATGGAGGAGGATTTTGCAAAAGCGATTTACCGCGACGATGTGCCTGCCGTCGAGGTATGGCGGGGGAGCGATTACCTGATGTTTTACGGAAAAGGACCCGTCAAGTGGACGTGCAACACGGAGAAAAGAACGTTTACGCACGAAAACAATGCGTATTCCACGCTCGGCTATTATTTCGTTACCGATGCGACCGAGACGAGCGGGATGCAATCGGTTACGTGGGACGGAAACGCCGACTTTGTGATCGACGCCTACGACGATTACATGCTGCATGAACAGGATAAATATTCGATAACGACCATCGGTCGACCCAATTCCGGTCGCGAACTGTACGGGGAGAGTTTCGATTCGAATACCAATCAAAATTTTACTTTCTCAACGCCGGGCATCACGAACGACACCGCTAAAATCGCCTTTCGTTTTGCTGCCAAAATCAAATCGGGTACAGGCGTCCTGAGCTTGCGTGCCAACGGAACAAAATTAGCGCTTTCCGATTCGACGATAACTGAAGATACGAATATACATATTGCGGCGCTGCAGACTTCTTCGGAAGCCATCTGGACGGGTGAAAAAAGCGAGCAGACAACGCTGAACATCTCGTTCAGTCTTTCGCAACAGATAAGTCATTTAGACTATATCCGGTTTCAAATGAAACGGCAACTCCAGCCATATAGCGCCTGTACCTTTTTTCGCAGCTTCGCCTCCGTAAACCGCGATGCCGTATTTCACATCAGAAACGCCACCTCTAACCTCCACGTCTTCGAGGTCACGGAGGGCACGCCGGTACGGCAAGTCGAAACCTCGCTGAACGGCAGCGACCTGCGCTTTTTCGTTCCGGCCGGGCCAGTCATGCGCGAGTTTGCCATGGTCGATGTCTCAAAGAACCTCAACACACCCGATGTTATCGGTGAAATTAAACCGCAAAACCTGCACGGGCTGGGCCAAACCGACTTTGTCATTCTCGCCCCCGAAGCCTTTGTGCCCGAAGCCGAACGGCTGGCTGCCTTCCGACAGACAAACGACCGGCTTTCAGTTGCCGTCGTGACGCCCGAACAGGTCTATAACGAATTTTCGAGCGGAACACCCGAAGCAACAGCCATTCGCCTGTTCATGAAAATGTTCTACGACCGGAAGACGTCAGAAGCCGACGCCCCCCGATTTTTGTTGCTGTTCGGCGACGGTCGCTATGACAACCGTAAACTGACCGACGTCTGGAAAAACGCGTCCGACAACTACATCGTCACCTATCAGACGCGGGAAACGTTGGGCGTCGAATCTTATGTGACCGACGATTATTTCGGATTTCTCGAAGACGGGGAAGGCCAAAATCCCGTGACGGCAACGATGAACATAGGCATCGGGCGCTTCCCTGTCAGTACGCTTGCGCAAGCCCGCAACGTAGTCGACAAAGTTATATCCTATACGACCGATTCGCAATCGGGACCCTGGAAAAACAAGTTATGCTTTGTAGCCGACGATGGTAATGCGTTAGACCGCTTCAGCATCGAACACATGGAACAATCCGACCAGATAGCTAAATACTTGGAAGAGAACCATCCGGCATACATCTCCCGAAAACTGTACTTTGATGCGTTTAAAAAGAGCATGGTCGGCGGGAAGCCCGTCTATCCCGACATCCAAATGAATATCCAAAAGGAGTTGAAAGAAGGCGTTTTGATTATCAACTATATGGGACACGGGGATGCCGTTTCCTGGTCGGAAGAAAGGGTGCTGACACAGGCTGACATCAACAATGCTACTTATCCAAACCTGCCGCTCTGGATCATCGCAGCCTGCGATTTCGCTCCGTTCGACCAGCTGTCCACCTCAGCCGGCGAAGACGTGATACTCAACAGAAAGGGCGGAGGCGTCGCTATTTTTTCAACTTCGCGCATCGCATGGAGCCCCGAAAATTTCAGGATGAACATGCAATTCATGAAACACCTCTTTGAGAAGAGAAACGGGCGACACCAGACGCTGGGAGAGGTGATGAAAAATTCAAAAAACGATTGCAGGCTAGTCGGTCTGATGAGTTATGTCCTGTTGGGCGACCCGTCGATGACATTGACCTATCCCGATGAATACAACATGGACATTACCGAAATTAACGGAAAAACCGTTTCGGAAGAACCCGTCAATTTCAGGGCGTTTGAGAAAATCAGCGTAGCAGGAAGGGTAAATGCAGCCGACGGCGCTGCTTTTGACCGGTTCAACGGTTTGCTGTCGGTCACCGTCTTCGACGGCCAGCAACAGTTCACCACATTGAACAATAATAAATCAGACACTGTACTAACCTATTTCGACTATCCGAACATCATGTATATCGGCAACGATTCGGTGAGGAACGGGGCGTTCAGTTTTTCGTTCACCGTCCCGAAAGACATATCCTATTCCTGGCAAAACGGCAAAATAAGCCTCTATGCAGCCGACGAAGTCAATCGAAAAGAAGCAAACGGCTCGTATAAGAACTTTACGGTCGGCGGTACGGCCGACACGTTCGAGCCCGACGAAGCCGGCCCGGAGATACGCGCCCTTTATCTGAACACGACCGACTTTGCCGACGGCGACAGGGTCAATGCGACGCCCCTGTTTACGGCTATCGTATGGGATAAAAACGGCATCAATATCGGAGGCAGCAGCATCGGACACGACGTCATGCTGACCATCGACAACAATCCCGCCTTAACCTATTCGCTAAACAGTTACTACCGTACCCACCTTGCCGGCGAGGAAGGCGAGGCAATCATCAAATTCCCCATTCCGGCTCTTGAACAGGGACTTCATACGGGAACATTCAAGGTGTGGAATATCCATAACAACGCAAGCATGCAGGCGTTTAGCTTTGTCGTAACCGACAACTACCGGCCTTCCATCGTCGATCTAATCGCCGCACCGACGCCTGCTGCCGCATTTGTTGACTTTATGATTTCGCACAACCTGCCCGAATCGAACGTCAATGTCGAAATACAAGTCTTTGACTTGATGGGAAAAATACAATGGAAACATAAAGAATCCGGCGCTTCCGGGCTGTTCGATTCTCACCGGGTCAGCTGGAACTTAACGAATGGAGCAGGCGCCCGATTGCCTGCCGGCATATATGTTTACCGTGTGATAATCAGCAGCAACCAATCACAGGAGGTTTCTAAATCAAAGAAATTAATCATCCTTGCACAATAAAGTCATAAAAACCAAGTTTATTATTGTACGCGATTTTTTAAAGAGTGAAATAAATATTTTTTATACATGCGATTATTAAAGATCATTTTATTGACAGGAATGTGTCTCGCTTCAACGAACCGGATAAAAGCAGAAGATGAGGATAAAAACCGATTCAGTCCGATCAATACCGCCGTCCCGTCCCTTTCCATTGCGCCGGATGCACGTGGCGGAGGCATGGGGGATAACGGCGTATCCACACTTCCCGACATTGCATCTCAATACTGGAACCCTTCCAAATATGCTTTTATGGAAAGCAAAGCCGGCGTCGGGCTATCGTATACCCCCTGGTTGCGTAGAATTGTCAATGACGTAGCGCTGATGTATTTGTCGGGATATTATAAATTAGGTCAATACGAAAGGCACGCACTGGGCGCCTCACTACGGTATTTTACGTTGGGCGAAATTCCGCTCTTCACGTATGCAGGCGAACAGTACATGAACCTGTTCCCCTACGAAATGGCCGTCGACATGAGTTACAGCATCAAACTGACGGAAGGCTTTTCGCTCGGCGTGGCCATGCGTTACATACGGTCGGACATGGGAGCGGATGTAGATAACGAACTGCGTCCGGGCAATGCGGTAGCTGCCGACATAAGCGGATATGGCGAAAAGTTCCTCTATGTAGGCAACAGCGAGGCCTTGTGGAGCGGCGGCTTCAACATCTCCAACATGGGCAACAAAATATCTTACGACGGCGGCTCCACGACGCAGTTTCTGCCTACCAATCTCAGGCTCGGGACGGGATTACTGTTGCCGCTTGACGAATACAACCAGCTCGGCTTTTATTTAGACCTCAACAAATACTTAGTACCCACGAAGCCCATCCGGTTTGAAGGCGAGAGCGATGAAGCCTTCGACAAAAGAGATGAAGCCTACAACAACACACCCTTTGTCAAAGGGATGATCAAGTCGTTCAGCGATGCACCCGGCGGGTTCAACGAGGAACTCAAAGAGATCAACATCTCCATAGCAGCCGAATACAACTACAATAGCCAGTTCTTCGTGCGGGGAGGTTATTTTTATGAAAATCAGATGAAAGGCAACCGCCAGTATTTCTCCGTCGGGGCAGGCTTCCGTATGAACGTCTTTCAGTTGGATGCCGCCTACCTGATCAGTACCGTGCCGAGCAACCCGCTCGATCAGACCCTTCGCTTCACGCTGTCGTTCGACATGGACGGTCTAAAGGAGCTGTTCAAGTAAATAAAGGTTATGACACGCATCGGTTTCGGATATGATGTACACCGTTTCGCGGCAGGCAGGGAACTGTGGCTTGGCGGTATTCGCATCGAACATCCATTCGGGCTGGACGGACACAGCGATGCGGATGTGCTGACACATGCTGTCTGCGACGCCTTGCTTGGCGCGGCAAACCTGCGGGATATCGGTTACCATTTCCCGGCTTCTGCTGTCGAATATAAAGATATTGACAGCAAACGGCTACTTCGCGAAACGATGCGGATGCTCCGGGAAGCGGGCTACGAGCTTGGAAATATAGACACAACCGTCGTAACCGAGCAACCTAAGTTGAGCCAGTATATTCCCGAAATGCAACGAACGCTTGCCGATGTGATGAACGTTTCGGTAGGCGCCATTTCCATCAAGGCCACCACCACCGAGCGGCTTGGCTTCACCGGACGGGGCGAAGGCATTGCGGCGTACGCAATTGCATTGCTTTGCAATGCAATTGCTTAATTACTAATTACTAATTACTAATTACGAATTACGAACGATGTGGGAGCAGAGGCCATTTGGTCATTGAGCGATGGTTGGTGAGCTAAGCCGAACCAAGTCGAAATGCGGACTATGCCCGGCAAGGAGGAATTCTTTTCACGAAGTGAAAAAATACGATTATCAATGATTTATGAACAATTGGAAAGACAGGCTTGGGATGGTCTACTCGACAAATCCCGATTTTAAATACCAAACAGGCGAGGAAGCGGAAGCTGAAACCTTGCCGAAAGATAAGCAACGCCTGAAAGTATTGCTCGACACGAAAAACCGTAAAGGGAAGGCAGTGACACTTGTTACCGGATTCGTCGGTACAAGCGAAGATCTGAACACGCTGGGCAAATACCTGAAAGTCAAATGCGGCGTGGGCGGCTCCGTAAAGGACGGTGAAATAATCATGCAAGGCGATGTGCGGCAGAAGGTTGCTGGGTTGCTGAGGGGTTTAGGGTTTAGAGTTTAGATATTAGAGTTTAGAGTTTAGATATTAGAGTTTAGAGTTTAGAGTTTAGAGTTTAGATATTTGCGTGAAGTTGTCGTAATTAGTAATTAGTAATTAGTAATTTGCATTTTAATTAATTGGTAATTACGCAACTGCGTTGCGTAATTACCAATTAATTAAAATGCTTACAATCTACAGCGCATCCGCAGGAACAGGCAAGACGCATACCTTGACAGGCGAATATTTGTCGTTGCTCTTCAAAGGAAAGGAACGACACCGGCATATCCTGGCGGTCACGTTTACCAACAAGGCGACTGCCGAAATGAAAAGCCGCATCATCGAGGAGCTTTTTCGCCTCGCCGACGATCAATCTTCTGATTTTTTAACGCTCCTGTCGGATGACGGCAAGAAGCGTGAAGCGACCATACGGATGCAGGCAAATGATATCCTGCGAACCATCCTGCACGATTATTCCGCTTTTCACATCAGTACCATTGATCGATTTTTCCAGCAGACACTCCGTGCTTTTACACGCGAAATCGGGCTGCAAGGCAATTTTCAAGTTGAACTGGAGCCTGAACTGATGTTGGAAAAAACGGTTGACGACATGCTGGCAGAACTCGAAAAAAGCGAAAATGCAACGCTTATGGACTGGCTGTTGCAATTTATGGAAGATAAAATCGACGAAGGAAGCGGATGGAATATTCGAAGTCCTATTCTTAAATTAAGCGAACAACTATTTAAGGAAACGTATCAATCGCACAGCGACCAAATATGGGAGGATATCCATCAGAAGCATATTCTTTTCGACTACCGCAATTCGCTCTACCTGATCATCGGGTCGTCCAAAAAAACAGCTCAATCGCTTGGCGAACAGGGTGTCCGGCTGATGGAGCAACATGGGATGCAAGCGTCCGACTTCAGGGGAGGCACGACCCGGTCGCCTTTTCGTATCTTTCAGAAACTTGCAACTGGCGAGATAGATGCCCCCTCAGATGCTTTTTTCGCACTTGTCGACAATGTTGAAGGATACCTTGCAAAAAAAACCACCCTGCAACTGCGGCAAGCAGCCGTGCAAATCTACGAAAATGGCATGAACGAACTGGTACGAAACGTCGTTTCGTTTTTCGAACAGTTGACCCCCTATTACACCGCTCGCGAAATAACCAAAAACTTCTATGCGCTGGGTATCCTGACTGACTTGTCGCGCCACATCGCCGCCTGGCGCAAAGACAACAACAAGATGCTGATTGCCGACACCACCGAACTCCTCAACAAGATCATCGACGGCAGCGAAATACCTTTCATTTACGAAAAGACAGGCGTTCGCATCGAGCATTACATGATCGACGAGTTTCAGGACACAAGCGCCATGCAATGGGCCAATTTCAGGCCACTGCTGAAAGACAGCCTCGACAGCGGACGCAACAACCTGATCGTCGGCGACGTGAAACAAAGCATCTACCGCTTCCGCAACTCAGACTGGAAGTTGCTCGACCGGCAGGTGAAAAGCGATTTTGCCAAGCAGGTAAACGAGGTAAACCTCGACGTCAACTGGCGCAGTTGCCATCATATCGTCAAGTTCAACAATATGCTGTTCGAAGCCTTGCCGACCCTGTTGCAGCAGACTTACAACGTGGATGTGGCAGAATCCACCTTATCTGCAGCTGAAAAGGAACGCTACCAGTCGAGCATCGTTTCAGCCTACAGAAATGCCGACCAGCACGTCGCGCCACCATTCATGCAACACGACGGATATGTCAGTATTCAGTTTCTTGCGGGCGACGACCGTCAAACCTGGGTAGAGCAAAGCATGGAGCGGTTGCCCCATATCGTGGAACAATTACAGGACAACGGGTATGAACTGCGCGATATGGCTATCCTTGCACGCACCAATACAGAAGGGTTGAACGCGGCCGAAACACTGTTGAAATACAAGGAGGCACATCCCGCCTCCCCCTACAAGTACGATATCATTTCGGAAGATACGCTGACGGTCGGCGCTTCGTTGTCGGTTCGCTGGATCATCGCCATGGTCCGGTATTTGAACCAGCCCGAAAACAAGAATTACCGCGAACTGGCTCAACTGGCTTACGCGACGCTGAAAATGAAAAATCAGTCGCCGCCTCCAAAAGGTGCCAGTCCGGCTGCCACATCGTCCGGCAGCCAGCTATTCCAGCCTGTTCAACCGGCTGATACGTCATCCATCAACGCGTTTATCCAGCCTGCTCAACCGGCTGATACGTCATCTCTCAACGCGTTTATCCAACCCTTCCGACCCGAAGACGTTGAAAAACTCGCACAACTGTCGCACCGTTCGCTTTATGAACTGGCCGAAGGACTGTTTCGGCTTTGTGAAGCCGATTTTCCGGATAACGAACTCGTTTACGTTCAGACATTTTTAGATACTGTTTCTACGTTTGTTTCTACTGAAACCGCCGATACGGGACGATTCCTTGCGTGGTGGGACGAAAAGGGATACAAGCAGAAGATTGTGACGCCCGATTCACAGAACGCAATACGAATCATGACCATTCACAAGTCGAAAGGACTTGGTTTCAAGGTGGTGATCATGCCTTTTGCCGATTGGAACATCGACCAGAAACCGACAATCCTCTGGTGTCGACCGTCGCAAGCGCCGTTCAACAAGCTGGCAATCGTCCCTGTCGGTTATAATAAAAAGCTGAGAAATACGATCTTCGCATCCGATTACTTCACGGAAAAGCTACATGCCTACATCGACAACCTGAACGCGCTGTACGTTGCCTTCACCCGCGCCAAGGAGGCGCTAATCGTCGTGGCGCCGCGACCCAAAAACCAGCTGGTCACGGTAGCAAGCCTCCTTTGGGACGGACTGGCAACCGACCAACAGTTCGTGCTGGATACCGAGACAGGCCTGTACGAACGGGGCGACCTAAGTCGAGCAGCGGCACGCCAAGCCGTTTCGACGCACAATGAACAGGTTGCTGTCGCCGAGTTGCCGGTAGAACGAATCCGTTCGCTTTCGCCCGACAACCGGATGTTACTCAGGCTTCGTCGCCATATCGGATTCGATAGTGACGAAAAACGAAAATACGGTCTGTTGATGCACGACCTATTAAGTCGCATCGAAAAACGCGAAGACATCGCGCGCGCGCTGTCCGAAAAATATATGACAGGCGAGATAAACAGCGATGAAGCGGCGCTGCTCAAAGAACAATTGTTGGCGCTGACTGCCGAAAAAGAAGTGAGCAACTGGTTCGACGGCTCCATGCAAGTGATGAACGAGACGGGTATCTTATTCGGTAACGGACAGTCAGCGCGTCCCGACCGGATCATGATCGACAAAAACAATGCTGTCGTCATCGTCGACTACAAATTCGGCGACCAGAAAGAGAGATTTCATCAACGCCAGCTCGAAGGATATGTTGCGTTAATTCGCGCCATGGGGTATCAAAATGTAACCGGTTTTCTCTGGTATTTCACCCTTCATGAGTTGGAAAAATGCTTTTTTTGAATAAAATTTTTGTGTTTATCGAAATTATTGTATTTTTGCCGTACCATAGAAACGATGAGCAGAGTTAAAAGAATAAAAGTACACAGAGAAGGAGCAGGCGTCCTTCTGGTTTTGTTTGCGATATTGTTAGTCGCAAACGGTTTATTATACTACCTGAAAGACAATAAACTACTTTTTTATTGCGTTTTTTCGGTCTCCGTTTTTGTATACCTTATCATCTATAATTTTTTTCGCTGTCCGCCCAGGCGCTTCCTTTCCGATTCCGAAGGACTTGTGATTGCGCCTGCCGACGGTAAGATTGTTGCCATCGAAGAGGTGATGGAAAATGAGTACTTTCACGGGAAACGGATACAGGTATCGATCTTCATGTCGCTCTTCAATGTTCATGCAAACTGGTTTCCCGTCAACGGCACGGTCGAGCACGTATCCCACCGGAAAGGCCGCTTCCAGGGCGCATACCTCCCGAAAAGCAGCTTGGAAAATGAACGGTCGACGATTGTGGTCAGAACACATGACGGCATTACGGTACTGACGCGTCAGATCGCAGGCGCGATGGCGCGGCGTATCGTGACCTACGCAAAAGAAAACGAGATCTGTGACGTTGACGAACAAATGGGATTCATCAAATTCGGATCGCGGGTCGACACGTTTCTTCCCCTCGGCACGGAGATTCTCGTTACGATGAAGCAGAAGGTAACCGGTAATCAAACGCCCATTGCGCGTCTGAAAAATGATCAAGACAATCAAGTCGCACAGGGCAAACAGGGCGATTGGACAGGCACTCTATTTTGAATAATGAAAAATCCGGTGCGACATATTCCGAATATCCTTACCTGCATAAGCCTCACATTCGGGTTTTGCGCTACCATTCTGGGAATTAACGGTGATTATTTTGGTGCGATGGGCGCTATCATGCTGGCTGCCGTTTTCGACTTTGCAGATGGTTTTGCCGCGCGTATGTTAGGCGCCTATTCCGCTGTCGGGAAAGAATTGGATTCGCTGGCCGACATGGTAAGTTTTGGTGTTGCGCCCGGCATGATGCTGTTCAGTTTCCTTGATAAATTGTTACACGACCTGTCGTGGAACGATTCGATCGGATGTAAAATTTTCTTGCTTTCCGCTTTTGCCATCCCTGTTTTTTCGGCCATCCGACTGGCAAAGTTCAACATCGATGATCGCCAGCAATCGTCCTTCATCGGCCTCCCCGTCCCGGCCCATGCCATTTTTTGGTCGTCGCTCCTCACCGTTCTGGCCGCCGATGCACATGCAAACATTTGCATCTTCCCTCCATTAGCCAAACTGTTGGCTTCAACCAAACCTGAAATCATGCTTTTTGTTCTGGCCGTATTGGCCTTGGCCACCTCGCTCCTCTTGGTTTCGCGCATCCCCATGTTCTCATTAAAAACAACCACCCTTTCCTGGAAAGTCAACAAGATACGCTACCTCTTTCTCATTTCCGCCATCCTGCTGTCGGTGCTGTTCGGTATCCTCGGCGTCACGCTTGCCATCCTGCTCTACATGGTGATGCCCCTCGGCCATCCTCCTAAGGTGGAAAAGCAGGCCAATACGACCAACAAGAAGACCGCTTCCGCCCGTAATACATTTATTATCTTACTATTAACTATTCCCTTCTCCGTACGGGGGGAAATATATGCCGTGCTTGTAGGTATTTCCGAGTACGAGAAATCGTCCAATAATCTGACGTACTGCCACCGCGATGCCATTGACATGTACGAAATGCTGAAAAGACACACCACATCCGACAAATTATTGCTCCTGACCAACCAACAGGCAAAGCACAACAACATCGTTTATTATTCCAAACAATTGTTTCGACGAGCGAAGCCCGAAGACGTCGTGATTTTTTTCTTTTCCGGGCACGGAAATAAAAACGTCCTTTTTACGTACGACAAATCGTTATATTTCAGTACATTGCAGGGTATCTTCAAGCAATCCGTGGCTCGGCGAAAACTGATTTTTGCCGATGCGTGTTTTGCGGGAACGATGCGTCAGCCCGGTAATCCGGGCGAATCAGCTTCGGGCAAGTCGGGCGAATCAGCTTCGGGCAAGTCGAGTGCGGGAAGTAATGTGTTGCTTTTTCTGTCGACGCGCTCCAACCAGTATGCACAGGAGAGCAGCTCGTTGCAAAACGGCCTATTCACCCATTATCTTTTAGCTGGCTTAAAGGGTAGCGCCGATACCGACGGGAACGACTGCGTCACCGCAAAAGAGCTTTTCGACTTCGTGTATCCGAAGGTGAAAGAACGGACAAAAGGATCCCAAATTCCGGTCATGTGGGGGAAGTTTGATGCTGACATGACTATTCTAAAACTAAACGGCAAATAAATATTTTTCATGAACACGCAAAGGTACATCTATTTCAATTCGCGCGACACGCTATTCAGAATTGCGCTGTCGCAAATCGTCTGCTTCTCGGCCGACAAAAACTACACGTTAATGCAATTGACGAACGGACAAAAACTTGCCTTCACCTTTTCGCTGCAAAAGATGGAGCAGTATCTATCCGAAAAACTCAGCGAAGACGCCAAGATTTTTGCCCGCATCGGGAAGTCGTACATCATCAATCTCAACTATGTTTATCAGATCGACATCGTCAAGCAAAAGCTACATCTTTACGACCCCGTCACCTCCAAAAGTTTTGTCCTCGAAGTATCGAAAGAGGCCTTGCGGAACCTACGTGGAATTTATGTCAACAAGCAGCTGTAAATGGAAAGGAGCGAAATAACAATCGGACGGGACGTCGGAAAAGACGACTATTTAATAGACAAACAACACACGTCTGTCGGACGAAAGCACGCCCGCATGGTCAGGAAGCCCGACGGAATCTATATCGAAGACCTTGATTCGGCCAACGGTACCTACGTGAACGGCAAGCCCATCAGCCTGAAAAAAATCAACGTTTCCGACAAAATCACGCTGGGCGGAGTTGATTATTTCGAGTTGAATGTTCAAAAAGTCTTGAAGCAGTTGCCCATGCCCGAAAAGGAATTTCAGGACAAGTTTCTGCAATTGAAGGAAGTATACGAAAATTACCAGAAGGAAAAAGTAAAAATCCAGTCGGAAAGTCAGGGAAAAATGATGCTGAAACGCTCGTTGCCCATGGCCTTGCCCGGCCTGCTGATGATGGTCGGCCCTTTCTTTCTTGATCGAAGCAATACGGCGGTGAGCTGGGTTATCCCCCTGTCGGGCGGCATCCTTTCGGCTTTGTCGGTGACGCTCGGCTCCATCTGGGCATCGAAAAGCATGGCTAAGATGCCCGAACGCCTGAACGACCTCCGCGAACGCTTCTTGGTCGAATACGTATGCCCTAACTGCGGGCAGGATTTCGGAGAACGTCCGTGGGAAAATATCAAAAGACAGGGCAAATGCAAGACATGCCAACGGGAATTTGGCGTTTATTAACCTGTTCTGCAATAAAAGTAATATTTGATAACACGAACTTCGCATTTCGTCCAAAAAACCGTTTTTTTTATGCATCCGATTGGAATTTTCTTTCTTTCTTTGCAGAAAAAACAAGTAAAACATTTTAAAATTAACAGTTATGGCAACGAGCGAAAAAAACAACATGCACGACGAAACCCGTTTTGAAACTTTCGAACAAAGCGAGACCGTCGATAATCCGGTTTTGGAAGATGAATCCAATCGGACAAATGACAAAAGCGGCCTGAAAAATGTAATAGCCGGCACTGCCGGTGCGGCAGCGGGCGTAGGAGGAGCGGTTCTGATCACAAGTTTCATGCATCCCCATCCCGCATTGGAAGCACTTCCCGATCCCGCCCCCGAACTTTTCAACGGCGAATCGACGTCTGTAGCCCAGCACATCAGCAACGACATGAGCTTCGACGAAGCATTTGCCGCCGCCCGCAAAGAAGTGGGCGCCGGAGGCATCTTCTCATGGCATGGCCGAACATACGGCACCTATTACGCCGACGAGTGGCAGGGCTTTTCCGACGAGTACCGGCATTCATTCAGCAATTACCCCTACGACATCAAGCACGAGCCATACATCTCGGAGGCGCCACAGCCCGCTGCCGATGCGGAGATGGCAAATGACTTTCTTGCGGACGAAATCACGGCTGCTGAAACATCGACTGACGAAATCGTTACGGCGGAAGCGTTACTTGCCGACGAAGCTCAACTTGTTGACGAAGCTCAACTTGTTGAAGAGGCGCACGTGAACGACGATCTTACGGATGAGCCTCAACTTGTCGAAACGGCGTCATTGAACGTCGATCTTGCGTATGAACCTCAACTTGTCGATATGGCGTCATTGAGCGGCGATATTACGGACGAACCTCAACTTGTCGATATGGGAATAACCGACGACTACAATCCGGAAGAAGTCCTGATTATCCCCGAAGACGAAGTCGACGTTGACCTGTCCGATCTTATCCCCAACCCCGCTGAAGGCGAAGTGCAGGAAATTACAATTGTCGACGATAGCGACGGCGGCGACGACAGCGACTACTCGGAAAACCTATCCATCGAAGAAATTCCATCCGTCGAAGAAATTCCATCTGTCGAAGAAATGCCATCCGTCGAAGAAATGCCATCTGTCGAAGAGATACCATCCATCGAAGAAACAGCTTACGAAGTCACCCCCACCCCCCTCGACCCGCTCGATGAAATATCCGACATGCCAGTTGCCGGTGATTCCATTTCAGGCGATTCCATTTCAGACGATCAGGAAACAGTTGCCGACGATTCCATTTTCGACGATCAGGAAACATTCAACGACGATTCCATTTACAACGAGCCAGAAACAATTGACGACGATTCCATTTACAACGAGCAGGACGAAATCATCGACCTCGCCGACTTCAACAACAACGCCGACATCAGCAACTTTATATGAACAAACATCATCTCTTCAAAAAAATATACTGGTTGCCGCTCATTACAGGCATGGCAGCCTTCATGATTAACGCCTGCTCCGACGAAAGTTTCTGGAAGATCGAGCCCGAAACCAATTTCACCATCACCTGGCAGACGCCCGACGGGCAGGCAAGCCCGCCTCCCTGCCCGGTAACGTTAACCAATACAACCAACACGCGCGGGCTGATCACCACCTACGACTGGACGATCAACGGCGTACATATAGCAACAAGCAAAGATGCAACCTATACCTTTGACGCCTCGGAATCGTACACCATAAAACTGACGGCCACAAACCGCAACACCTCTCAATCAAAAGAAAATATCGTTGCCATTCCCGAAATGAAGGTATCGGGCATCACAATCAGTCCGTCTGAAAACATATCGATAGAGGCAGGCAAAACCATCACCCTCACCGCAACGGTTACACCCGCCGATGCCGCCAACAAAACTATCACATGGAACAGCCTCAACGCCGACATCGCCACCGTCAACGCCCAGTCGGGCGTAGTAACCGGCATAAGTGCAGGCACCGCAACCATACGCGCCACCGCCGCCGACGGTAGCGGGGTGACCGCAACCAAAAACGTGACAGTTACGCCGGAAATAATCAAAGTGACCGGTATCACCATCAGCCCGTCAAGCGCCGTAACGGTTGAGGCAGGCAAAACCACTACCTTAACTGCAACCGTTTCACCCTCCAATGCCAGCAACAGGAACGTAACATGGAGCAGCCTCAACACCGGAACCGCCACTGTCAACGCCCAGACAGGCGTAGTAACAGGCATCAGCGCTGGTACGGCAACTATACGCGCCGCTGCAACCGACGGCAGCGGCATAACTGCTGACAAGAGCGTGACGGTTACGCCAGTTCCTAATCTTTCCGTTTCGCCCACAAGCTATAATTTCACTGCAAGCGGCGGCACCTCTTCGACGATAACTGTCACCTCCAATCAATCATGGACGGTTTCAAGCAACGCCTCATGGCTCACCACCTCGCGGACAAGCGGCAGCAACAACAATACATTCACTATGACGGCTACGGCAAATACCTCAACATCGACTGCGCGAAACGCTACTGTATCGGTTACAGGCGGCGGAATAACAAAGACGATAAGTGTGACGCAGGATAAAGCCAATGCACCTGAACTTTCCGTTTCGCCCACAAACTACAATTTCACTTCAAGCGGAGGTACTTCATCGACAATTACCGTCACATCCAATCAATCATGGACGGTATCAAGCAACGCTTCATGGCTAACCACTTCGAGAACAAACGGCAGTAATAACAACACGTTTACCATGACGGCAAGCGCCAATTCATCTACCACAACTTCCCGAAGCGCTACCGTTACCGTTTCGGGCGGCGGCATAACAAGGACGATCAACGTTACCCAAGACATTGCTACGCCTACACCCGTACTTACTGTTTCACATTCAGACTACAATTTTTCTGCAAGAGGTGGTACCTCATCGACAATTATCGTAACATCCAATCAATCATGGACGGTAAAAAGCAACGCCTCATGGCTCACCACCTCACGATCAAGCGGCAGTAATGACAACACGTTCACCATGACAGCTTCGGCAAACTCCTCTACATCATCTTCGCGTAGCGCTACCTTAACAGTTGTCGGTGGTGGAATAACAAAAACAATAAGCGTTACACAAAACAAAATTACTCAAGGTGAACCCGAAATGGTACTTGTACAAGGCGGCACGTTTCTAATGGGATGCACCAACGAACAAGAAAGTGATTGTAAGTCAGATGAAACGCCGACACATAACGTGACGCTTAACAGCTTTTATATTGGTAAATTCGAGATAACGCAAGCACAGTGGCAAGCCATTATGAGTAGCAACCCAAGCTTTTTTAAGGGCGACAATTTTCCTGTTGTGGCTGTAAGTTGGAATGATATTGTAGGTACTTCCGGCAACTTTGAAATATTGAACGGAATCAAATATTACGAAAATGGTTTTATCTATAAATTGAACGCCGCCACAGGTAAAAAATATCGTTTACCTACAGAGGCAGAATGGGAGTATGCTGCTCGCGGAGGTAACCAAAGTCGAGGATATAAATACAGTGGAAGCAACACGCTAGACAATGTGGCATGGCATGTCGAAAACAGTGGGGGAACGCATGAAGTTGGCACAAAGCAGGCCAATGAATTGGGCATTTACGACATGAGTGGTAATGTCTGTGAGTTATGTCAGGATTGGCTAGGAAGCTATAGCAACAATTCTCAAACTAACCCACAAGGCCCCCCATCAGGATTTTTCCGTGTGTGTCGCGGCGGTTGCTGGCTTGATGATGATTTATACCGCGTGTCTTCTCGTAGCGGCTCTACTCAGGAAGGCAGGGGCAACCATAGGGGCTTCCGAGTTGCCCTTAGTGATTAGTGCACGTCGTGGCGTCTTTCGCTACAACGAAGCAAATAGCAAGTCTCCGAACTTACAAACGCATATAGCAAGAGCTTAGTTTTTTCAACGACGTAGGCTGGAGACTACGCCGAGCCTCGGTATATATATGTAAACCTTGCGAAAAAAACAACCTAAAAGTTGTATATGATAAAATTTATTTATAATTTTGTCCGCAAAAAAACATCAGAGCAATGACTTTTGACGAAATAACAGGAGATGGCAGGCTTTGGGCTGTAAGGTATGATGGAGAAGACGACAACGAACTTTACAACGTGTTCGACAAGTGGGACGATGTACTTTGGTTGCGTAAATTTTTTATGGAAAACAAAAATGATTTATTACTAAATTATGGTATGACAGGCATAAACGAGGCGATAGTGGATACTATAAAGGAAAGCGAAATGTTAGAAACTGCCCTGTTGGACTTGTCGCCAAATGCAGATTTGAACACACTTTTTCGTCCATTGAACAATTACGTGCAGGAAAGTTATTTAGGAAAAGAAAAAGCCAAAATCAAAAAACGCAAAAAACACGCTTCTTGGTTGCGTATTTATGCTATAAAACTGAATAACGGCATTTTCATTATCACAGGCGGAGCGATAAAGCTCACGACTACAATGCAGGAACGCGCACATACCGCAGTCGAATTGAGAAAATTAGAACAAGTTCGCCGTTTTTTGATTGATAACGGAATTGCAGATGAAACAAGTTTTGAAGATTATATAAAGGAATTATAAATATGGAAACAACCGTAAAAAAATTAAAGCAACATGCCTCGTCAACTCCCTCGCAATGGCGTAATGAAGCGGAATATCGCCGAGAAAATAAAACGTGGTTGCGATATTCGCAACATGTCGCACTATTAATGCAAGAAAAAATGGACAAGATGAACTTGACACAAAAAGAATTAGCGGCTCAAATGCATGTTTCACCGCAATATGTAAGCAAAATGTTGAAAGGGCGCGAAAACTTTTCGTTGGAGACATTGGCAAAAATAGAGGATATTTTGCATATCAATATATTAGTGCCTGAATATGCTTAGCTTCGTTGTAGCGAAAGACGCCACGACGCATTTAAAAGGGCTAAGCCAAGCGAAGTTGTACGGCGAAGCGAGGACACAACCCGAACAAAGTATAAGGTAAGATGCAAATTTTTCAAAAAGTGGCATAAACTTATGGTACTTTTAAAAAAATACCGTACTTTTGTGTCAAAAATTTGAAGATGGAAAATTTGATGGAAAAGTTTGTTGAGAATTTTGGTTTTCTAAAATCAAAAGAGATCACAGACAGAACACAATGGAGGATATTGAACAAAATGTTGAAAAACGATTCGGTTTCGAAAGTAAAACGCGGATTGTATCGTCTGAATGATTTCGAATATGACAATTCGTTTGTCGAGGTTATGAATATTGTTCCGCACGGGGTTTTCTGCTTGTTTTCCGCTTGGTTTTATTACGGATTAACAACTACTATTCCGTATGAAAATCACATTGCCATCACACAAAAAAGAAAACTGACATTGCCGAATTATCCGCCAATTAGACTTTATTATTTATCGGAAAAGTTTTATCAGCTGGGTATTACTCAAATAAAAGAGGGTAATCAGTTTATCAACATGTATGATCTGGAAAAATCAGTTTGCGACGCTGTGCGATTCCGCAACAAAGTAGGGATGGACATCGCCATTGAAGTCGTTAGAAATTATGTAGGAAGAAGGGGAAACCGAAATTTTGATAAATTGGCAAAATACGCACGCGAACTTCGAATAGAAAAAATAATGCAAAATTTTATCATGCCGATGCTATGAAAAAAGGCGTTGTTGCGTCTTTTGCTACATCCTAAATAAAAGCAAGCCTCGCGACTTGCACAAAAAAGCAGTACAATATTAATATCATACGCATGAACAAGTTACATCACTTCAAAAAAATATGCCGGTTGTCGTTCATATCAGGCATGGCTGCCTTTATGTTCAACGCCTGCTCCGACGAAAGTTTCTGGAAGATTGAGCCCGAAACCAATTTCACCATCACCTGGCAAACGCCCGATGGGCAGGCAAGCCCGCCCCCCTGCACGGTAACGCTAACCAATACAACCAACACGCGCGGGCTGATCACCACCTACGACTGGACGATCAACGGCGTACATATAGCCACAAGCAAGGATGCAACCTATACCTTTGACGCTTCGGAATCGTACACCATTAAACTGACGGCCACGAACCGCAACACCTCTCAATCAAAAGAAAATATCGTTGCCATTCCCGAAATGAAGGTATCGGGCATCACCATCAGTCCGTCTGAAAACGTATCAATAGAGGCAGGCAAAACCATCACCCTCACCGCAACGGTTACGCCCGCCGATGCTGCCAACAAAACAATCACCTGGAGCAGCCTCAACGCCGATATTGCCACTGTCAACGCCCAGTCGGGCGTAGTAACAGGCGTCAGCGCAGGAACCGCAACCATACGCGCCTCTGCCGCCGACGGTAGCGGGGTAACCGCAAACAAAAACGTGACGGTTACGCCGGAAATAATCAAGGTGGCCGGTATCACCATCAGCCCGTCAAGCGCAGTGACGGTTGAAGCTGGCAAAACCACTACTCTTACCGCAACCGTTTCGCCCTCCAACGCCAGCAACAGGGGTGTAACATGGAGCAGTCTCAACACAGGAATAGCCACGGTCAACGCACAGTCGGGTGTAATAACAGGCGTCAGTGCTGGTACGGCAACCATACGCGCCACCGCCGCCGATGGCAGCGGTGTAACCGCAAGTAAGAGTGTGACTGTGGCAACACTAACCGTTTCGCTCACCAGCTATAATTTTTTTGCAAGCGGCGGTACTTCTTCGACGATAAACGTTACGTCCAATCAATCCTGGACGGTGTCAAGTAACGCCTCATGGCTCACCACCTCGCGGACAAGCGGCAGCAATACCAACACGTTCACCATGACGGCTACGGCAAATACTTCGGTATCAACTTCGCGCAATGCTACCGTTACGGTTGCAGGTGGTGGAATATCAAGAACGATAAGCGTTACCCAGGAAAGTATCTTTACGCAAGGCAACGGTACCCAGTCGAACCCATACATTATCATGACGCCCGCTCAATTGGATGCAGTTAGAGACTATCGATCCGCCCACTATAAACTAGGACAAAATATTAGCCTAACAAGTTATCTGGCGTCCGGTGGCGCCGGTTACGCAAAATGGGGAACTGCCGGATGGATGCCAATCGGAACATTTTCCGGTAGTCTTGACGGAGCAAACTATCTGATTTCCGGCTTATGGATTAATCGTACAACAAACTATGTCGGCTTGTTTGACCATATATACGACGGTACAATTAATAATCTTGGCGTGCAGATTTCAAATACCAACGGTGGAATTAAAGGAAGCAACTATGTTGGCGGCGTGGCTGCTTTAGTTTCCAATAATAGTACGATTACCAACTGCAATGTTTCGGGCAATATCACTGGCTCTGGCCTCTATATCGGTGGCGTGGTCGGTCTTGTTGCCAGCGGCAGTTTAGCCAATTGCTACACCAACTGTGCAATCACTTGCACTGCAACAGGTAACTTTATCAACGGATCCGGCGGCATAGCAGGCTGCATTAACGGTGGAAGTATAAGTCGTTGTTATGCCACCGGAACAGTCAGTGGACACGACTCTGCCGGTGGCATTATCGGGATAGTACTCGGAGGTGGTAGTATAGCAAATTGCTATGCCACAGGGGCTGTCAACGGTTCTGGCAATCATGTGGGGGGGATTGCAGGAAGAGTTGACGACGGAAGTCTAAACAACTGTTTTGCTTCCGGTACGGTAAGTGGTGGTATTGATGCTGTTGGTGGCGTGGTGGGAGCAGTAAATAATACTAATTGCATTATTTCCAATTGTGTTGCACTCAACCCAAGTATCAAACGAAATGGCAACTTATATATTGGACGCATAGTGGGTATTATCCGTGAAGGCACCCTTCGCAATAATTGGGCACGAAGTAACATGACAATTACCGTGAATGGTCCGTCTAAAATATTTGATAAAGGCAGTAACAAAATAGACGGAGCCGACTGCGCAGCTATTCCCGTTGCAAGCTGGTGGACTACCGCTTCCCCCAATGGCCCCGGCTGGAGTAGCAGTATCTGGACTTTTACCTCCGGACAACTGCCAAAGTTGCGTTGACAACGTAGACTTGCACAGAATAAAAAAAATGATGCGAAATTTTAACATGCCGATGTTTTGAAAAAAGGGAATGTGCCGCGTCTGGAAAAGATTGAAAAGAACGGTTTCATTTTTTCTTGAAAAGATTTTTCTTTTTCAAAAAAAAACTATTACTTTGCAATCGAATTAAAAAACAAGCAGTCATGGCACGATATTTAGACCCAAAAAATGATTTGACGTTCAAGCTCATATTCGGCGAGCATCCCGAATTGTTGATCAATTTTCTGAACGCGATGATGCCCTTCGCGCCCGACAATCTGATAACGGAAATAGAATACCTGCCGTCGGAGCAGGTACCCGACAATCCGGGCAAGAAGAACTCCATTGTTGACGTCAAATGCCGAGACAAAAGCAAGCGCGTGTTTATCATCGAGATGCAGATGTTGTGGACCGATGACTTTACCAACCGCCTTGTTTTCAATGCGGGAAAGGCCTACGTCCGCCAGCTGGACAGGGGCGGAAGTTTTCATCTGTTGCATCCTGTTTACACGCTTGCATTGTTGGACGAGAACTTCGATGAAAAGACCGAAGAGTTTTACCATCACTATCAAATCGTCAATCGCGACAATACCGAAGAGGTGATCGAAGGACTTGAATTTGTGTTGGTTGAATTGAAAAAGTTCAAACTCGAAAAATGGCAGGACAGAAAGATAGCATCCCTGTGGATGCGGTTTTTGCGTGAAGTAAACGAGGGCATGCGCGTGTTGCCTGATGAATTAGCCAACAATAAAGCGATTAGCAAGGCTGCGGAACTGTGCGAGGAAGCTGGGTTCACGCCGGAACAACTTGCTGCCTACGAAGCGTATTGGGACATGATTCGTACTGAAAGAACCATCCGCGAAGGCTCGTTAGCGAGAGGTGAAGCAAAAAAAGCTATTGTTATTGCTAAAAAAATGCTGAAAAGTGGCATGTCTGTTGAAGATACAAGCGAGATGACCGAATTGTCAATCGAACAAATCCGGGAACTGAAAAAACAAATCGAATCCGAACATTAGTCCTGTTATCGAATTAAAAACAAGCAGTCATGGCAAAATATTTAGACCCAAAAAATGATTTGACATTCAAGCTCATATTCGGAGAGCATCCCGATTTGCTGATCAATTTTCTGAACGCGATGATGCCCTTCGCGCCCGACAATTTAATTACGGAAATAGAATACCTGCCGTCGGAGCAGGTACCCGATAATCCGGGCAAGAAAAACTCCATTGTTGACGTCAAATGTCGAGACAAAAGCAAGCGCGTGTTTATCATCGAGATGCAGATGTTGTGGACTGACGACTTTACCAACCGCTTGGTCTTCAATGCAGGAAAGGCCTACGTCCGCCAGCTGGACAAGGGCGGAAGTTTTCATCTGTTGCATCCTGTTTACACGCTTGCATTATTGGACGAGAACTTCGACGAAAAGACCGA
>Ga0082212_10000322_pt1 | contig 69462 bp, 62 predicted proteins | sample TergutNt197P3_FD_71548 | JGI IMG/M metagenome (GOLD analysis project Ga0082212, IMG submission 71548) | Neocapritermes taracua P3 segment gut microbial communities from Petit-Saut dam, French Guiana - Nt197 P3 | ecosystem: Host-associated > Arthropoda: Insects > Digestive system > Gut ...
TCCGCCGCTCGATGCCGCTTAGCTTCCCGCTGTATCCTGGCAAAACCATCGCTGCAACCATCATGCCCACCAGCATTGCATTTCTTTGCTGGGAGGCTTCAAACATGGCCAATCTTTCAAGGTGCTTGCCAACCTTCTCGTTTAGTGGTATATTCATCATAAGGCTTCACCTGCCTGGTATTTTTTGTTTTCCAAACTCATAATACCATCTATGCGGTGTGTTGCCTTTTTTTTCATAATTTTATTCGAATTTCAACGTTATTCTTGATATTTCGACAGTTGCCAATTTGTGCTTTTTAAATTTCCTATGTTGGCTTTGCAATTACAGGATTTATTAAACAGCGAGTTGTTTTCGCCTGGAGAATCAGTTTTAACTCGTTATAAGAACACCTTGATTGAGTGTTTTACAACGTTGATTAAACGATAAATTTTTGGAGGCAACGAAAATGAAAATTTGCATCGCATGCGGTATGCCCATGAAAGAAAAGCCTAATTTCGCAATGGGCGACGAAAGCAAGGATTATTGTGTCCATTGTGCCAATGAGGACGGTTCCATGCACTCCTTCGAGCAAAAAAAAGAGAGCATGATTGGCTTCATTATCAAAACACAAGGCTTAGCCCGCGAAGCCGCCGAAAGCGCCGCGTTGTCGATGTTGAAAAAACTCCCCGCTTGGAAAAACCATTTTGCGGAAAGTTAAACTGCTATGGCATTTCAACACAGTGGTGTAGGCAGCTTCCAGGCAAAGAAGGTGCATTGGGGGGTACTACACCTACAACCACTCGATATGAGTGATGAAAGCCCTGTAAAAACCTACGCTCCAGACAACCGAAACAAACGTTAACACAGAGGTTGCCGAATACCAACGAAAGCCCAAAAATGAATTTTAGACGCGGCGCTTAGCTGCTACGTAGCCTAGCACTGTAAATTTCAAAACGCCCTCAAACCTATTGGCAAAGGGTGTTTTATAATTTTACAACCAAAAGATACAATGTGGGCATTTTCTATCGAGTTCCATTTTTTACGCTTCCCATCTAGCTTCAGCAATACAGGGGAACCTGCCAGCATTATCAAACTTACCCCGTGTGTGCACGGTTATTGCTTTATCTTGGTTTTCGAAAAATGTCGTGCATACGCCCTAAAATTGCAAGTTTTTTTTTCAATGAGCACATACTGAAAAAATACGCTGTCTGTATCTGAGGAAAGTCATGAATTATCCACATCTGTGTAATGCAGAATGAATTCATTGTTACTTAATTATCAGTTTTCACTAATGGAAGCCAAGATCTTGCTGATTCAATCCTTTCGCTTTGAAGAGTGATGAATCCCCGGCAATTCTATAAAGTTCCATCTGCCCATCTTTTTTTTATTCGCTTTAGCAATCCATTTTTTTATAAGTATAATGTCACTATAAATATAGCTCTATAACTGCAAATTTTAATTGTACGTCAGTCATATCACCTGTAAGTAGAGTTTTCCATTGTGTTTTGCCCATTTTATCTTCATTCTATCTCAATCCAGATGAGAGATGAACGTTGATTTTTCATGTAAACGGTGTATGATATATAAATGGTGGAGCATTTAAGGCAAAAGTCTAGTTTAACATCCAATAACTGTTATTTTTTACCTCTATATTATGACTTGAGTATAGATTCAATGCACTATTAGTATCTATTTATTCTTTGGAGCCAATCATAAGGTATAAAAATGGAGGTTGTTAGCGCTTATGACAAGAACATATGAGGTTTATATACAAAGTGCCAAGCCTGTTTTGAAAATGCGGCAACGTGTATTGATGGAGCAAGTCATGATGTAGTTGTTGATGATTAGGCCGAGGAGGCCTTGATAGGGTGAAAACATCATCCAGCTTTTAGGAACGCCGATGCATGGACTTTGATCATGGATAGCATAAGAAACAATATCCCGGTTTGAGGTAGCCGGAAAGAATTAGAAGTATACGCATGGCATAGAAGCAATGATACTGGCCACTCATGCTAAAGGAATGTCTACAAAGGACATTACGCGCGACATCTTTGGCAGATAGCATAACTGGCAAAATAATACCGTAGGTCGCCTAATGGCAGACGTGTCCTTTGTTGGAGCCTTCCCGATAGTATTCTTTGACAGGATATGCGCAAGGTGAAAAAGGACGGAAAACCAGTCAACAAGTACGCAACCAGCATGTTTGGCATGGCATCGATGGCATTAAGGACAATTTGGAGATTTTTTATCGACGAGGTCGGCAGAGCGTCATTCTAGGCCACAACATCCAACAGATCCACGACCAGTGGTTGAGGGCATCCTCGTCGTAGCTTGCCATGACAACCATACAGGCTCAACTAACACCATTGCCAGTGTTCCCCTGTAACCAAGTGCTGGTTTTGCTCGCTCGACATGGAGCGCAACTCGATTAAGCATGTCTCGCATAAGGATTTGAAGCCGCATATCGCTAATTTCAAAAAGTGTGCGGGCAGCAAGCGAAGAAACGGCTTTGTATTCATTAGACGATTTCAAATGAATAATAGGTAAGCAAATAGCCCCAAATACAAAATGAGGGAAGAAAATTGAATTGGCTTGCCATAACACTTCAACTATCTAAATGGGATGCTGCAAATGATTTATACCATCAACACAGGGGAGGGGTTCAACATGAAACTTTGGAAAATCAAGAAAACCACAAAGAATTGCCCAACATACGGCTCGTTAAGAAAACCTACGCCCTAAATCCATACTCCCTCTAGGAGAACCATCCCCACCAAGGTCAATGCGATCTATAGAGTTCAAACGCAAACTTTCGTTCAAATTCAAAGAAGGCTCTTGCCCAACAAAGTGACTTAATTCAACATCATTGGTTTGCATACCAATACTTTGCCAAAGCCAGTTCAGGGTCGTGGGATAAAGACGTTTTATAGCCGCCTCATTCACCCCTGCAACCACCACCGAATAAATACAATGGAGACATCAATGGATTTCTTTATAACACTTGCATTCATCATATTAGCAATTATCGGAATTATTCCAATAATAGTTGGATTTAGAAAGCTTATCTCTGAAAATAAGATAGTTAATGGAGTATTGCTGCTGGTAGCAGGGGCAATAGCTTTATCGATTGCATATGATGGGCTTGTTGCAGGGTCAATGCTTGATCAAATCGGCACAAGTAACAATAGCGTATATAGCAAATTGACACCAAGAGGTTCAAAAGAAGGCACTCTAACCATTTCACTTGATGAGTGGCATGGTTTTAAGCCTGTTCTAGATGCTAACCGTGGAATAGGTATAAGCAAAAAAGGATCAATATATAGACAACTAGGGTTGGATGTAGATATTGTCGTTATTAACAATGATGAGGAAGGCCTTCAGGCGCTCATCGACAATAAGGTAGTCGCAATAGGCCAGTCAGTTAACGAGCTGCCCTATGTGCAAGGCCGTTTAGAAGCAGAAGGCATATCCTCAAAAATGGTTCTATTTACAGATAAGTCGTTAGGTGCGGATGCGATTGTCACTACTTCAAGCAGCATTTCTAGCATAGAGGATTTGGTGGGGCAAAATGTTGTTGTAGGCCGGGATTCGGCAGGGCATGTCATGCTTGAGTACTTTATGAAAGTGTCGAGTTTATCGAATGAGCAAATAAACGATATTCGAAGAAATATGATATATGCTTCGAGCACAGAAGAGGCATACGATATTCTTGCCAAAGGGCGGTGCAATGTTGCAGCATTATGGGAGCCACTGGTTACCAAAGCGCAAATCGAGCTGGATGCTAGTATTGTTATATCAACAAAATCAGGAAGCAATTTGATGATAGACGGAATCCTTTTCAGAGAGGATTACATTAATAAATACCCCGAGTCAGTCAAGAAGTTTATTGAAGGCACGCTGCAAGCAGCTAATGAACTGCAACTTGATTTCTCATACATCAGAGAGTTTGAAGACTATAAAGATATGGAAATTGAAGAGATGCAATTAATGCAAAATTCGGTTCAGTTTACTAATTTTGCAGATAACAAGCAGCTGTTTAATGAAATAGCACCAGTGTTGTATCAAGAAATGGCAGAAGTATGGCAGGACGACCTGCTACGGGTCATTTCAAAATCTGGTCACCTTACTGCTTTCGACAGCTCATATTTGCTAGAGATAGAAGCAGCTTTCCAAAACGATAACACAAATCAAAATACGTTTAGTGAAAAAGAGCGGGAATTAGTCAAAGACCAAGATGCATTGCTTTCTGTTCAGCTTAATGTTGAATTCGAGCCGGGTAGTGCTAATATTCAATCTGAATCGTATAAGGAACTAAATGATTTTGCTAATACAGCGAAGATTCTTTCGTCTACTTATATAGCCATAGAGGGAAATTCTGATTCATCAGGTATAAGAGAGAACAACCAGGCACTGTCAGAAGAACGTGCCAGGTCAGTAATGCTCTACCTCCAGGCTCAAGGTATAAGCTCTGAAAGATTTTTAAAGCCTATAGGAAATGGAGACAGCAAACCTATAGCCGACAACAATACATCAGAGGGCAGAGCTAAAAATAGGCGCACAGAGGTATATTTCAAGGCTATGGAACGATAGCTGACACGTTAGTATCCAATGGAAATATATGTGAATAACAGAGGTGAAATGAGATCTGCGCTTCAAAACAATCATATGTATCATTGATTTCACATCTATACCAATCCATTTATTTTGTTTTTTGATTTCAGTATTCAAATTCCATTTCATGCACCAAAAAATGGCTTAAATAAGCCATTTTTTATAATATGAGCGCAAAATACCATTAGTAACGCTATAAACGAAGAAAATTCATAACCTGCCTTGCCGATAAAAGATATCCGTTACGCATTAGCTGTGAAACAACAAGTAAATTCAGCGTTTTACTCAAGCAATAGAATTACTTTTGCTTCTACCTAAATTGGCTGGCGTTCCCGCAAAGCGTCCAGAATTACGTTGGTATCAAGCAAAACATTCCGTTAGCCGCTCCAATCCCATATCGGCAAGGCCAATATCATTTGGGAGCGTTCCGAAAAGACTATCAATTGATGTTATTTTTTCAGGTAAATTCTTCATATACCACGGTTCTTTATCATATCGGATAATCTTAGCTACTGGTTTGCCATATTTTGTAATTATTACGTCTTCGGTGTTGGCTAAATCTACGTATTTGCCAACATTGATTTTCAAATCAGATAATGCTATTTGCACAAGCTAAACCTCTTTATGCTTTATCTCTGTATATTGCATTGCATATCGGTGCTGTTCTATCCATAGATTCGGTGCTATTTGTAAATTATTTTTGAATTTAGCCCATGCCGGTGCCAACTGGTAAAAACCGTATATGAAAACGGGCAGAAGGCTGTTGCTCACTTTGAAAAAAGAGCGCAACAACCCCCAAAAGCACAAGAACTGGAGTCAGTTAAAGAGGCATTTTCTGTGTGGCTGCGCTTGCTTGAAAAGACACAAAAAGATTTGCTGGAGTCACTTTTTTATAGCAATAGCACACCACAAAACGATAAAGGCCAGTGCACGGGATATCTGGTATTTTCCGCATCGACTCCATGGATGGAGTGTCTCTGTATCATTTCACCAAAACAAGGATAGCGCAGAATTAATGTATAGGCTTTCATTTTTTAGAGCTTTCAATTCACCAGTTTTGTGAAATTTTTATGTGAATGCCGAAATATATCCAATAGTATAAAGCGGAAGATTGAGTAGCCAGCTTTCTTTTTTATAATCCGACATAGAAGTGCGAACGGATAAAGCCGGATGATACTTCTCTGCAAAGGCTTTCAAGCTTTTGCTTTGTAGATTAACTTCCGCTTTGACTTCCAGCGGAACAACAACATTGCCCAAATCAAGCAAGAAATCCACTTCGGATGTATTTCGCGCATTCGTCCAATAATAAGTTTCAATATTGGGCAAGGTTTTTAACTGCTGTAGAACATACTGCTCTGTCAGTGCGCCTTTGAACTCAACGAAAAGTGCATTGCCATCAAGCAGGACATCCTGCCTAAGCCGTGTCATACAAGAGAGCAAACCTACATCAACTAAAAACAACTTAAAAGCTTTCAAATCCTCATAGGCTTTTAGCGGCAAATTCGGTGTGGTGGCGCGGTGAACCTTGTGTACAAGGCCACAATCAGCCAGCCACATCAGTGCGTATTCATACTCACGCGCCCGTGCCCCTTCTTTGATAATCCCATAGATGAATTTCTTGTTTTCTTTTGCGAGTTGTGCAGGGATGCTATTCCACAACATACGGATACGTGGAACAATCTCGTTTGGAGCGTGTTTAAAAAAATCCTGTTCATATGCTGCCAATATACTTTGCTGAATTTCTCGCACCTCGTTGAAATCTCTGTTGGTGGCAAAGGATAGCACTGCTTCTGGCATGCCGCCTACATAGAAATAATGTTTTAGCAGGTCAATATATTCCTGCTTGAATGTAGTCGCCATTGCAAAGTCGCCTTGCTCCAATAAAGAGACAAATTGCTCCTTACCGCAAGCCAACATAAACTCAGCCAATGAGAGAGGATATAGGTCTAAAAACTCCACCTTGCCAACAGGAAAAGAAGTTCCCTGATGGAGTGCAACGCCGAGCATAGAACCTGCACAGATGATTCGATACTCCGGAGCATTTTCATTGAAGTATTTTAGAGAGGTTAGCGCCATGGGAACTTCCTGTACCTCATCAAAAATGATGAGAGTATTAGCTGGGTCAATTTTGTGCCCCGCATATAGCTCAATGCCTGTTATTAGGCGCATGACATCAAGGTCGCTAGAAAAAAGCTCTTTCATGCGCTGATTGTTATCAAAACTGATATAGACAGTTTGCTCAAAAGCCGTTTTTCCGAACTCTTTCATCAACCAAGTTTTACCTACTTGCCGCGCTCCTCTTATAATTAGAGGTTTACTTGTACCCTTAGATCTCCATTTATACAATGTTTCGATTGCTACACGATACATTACATGTCACCTCTTCGATTCTCGTTATGATAATAGTATAGCAGCAATCACAAAACACACAAGAACTTTCATAACTAAAATTCATTTATTTCATATGACTTTCGGAAATGGATAGCATTCTTTCACTTCTTTTCATGCAATCTGTCTTAGCTTGAAACGAAAGCGTCAATGAGAATTGAAACCTTTGGATCAAACCTCCATTGGCAAGGATACCTCGATATTGACTAACCTGATTTCGTCTTTGATTTGTTGTCAAACTATCTAGTGATTTGAAAGTGAAATATCAGACTAAAAACAAATATTGAAGCATGTGCTAGCTATATTGGAATTGGAATAGGAAACGTTAACCATTCTTTCATGCGATCGCCCTGAGTGAGGTATTTAGGCTCAGCAATAGGATTGAATACCATTACACGCCAGTCCATGCGAGCTGGCTGAATATTGCTGAGTGCGAAGTGTCTGCAATGCTATCCTTATCAATGATGTCGATGGTGAACCATTCCAATGCTTCCTCATCAAAAATCGCAAACTGTTCATGAAACGCGTTAACTGCGTATGCCTATGTCATTCCTAGAATATTCCAATAATATTGTCGAGATCCTACAAATACCGCACTCCGACAGCCTTGTCAGTTGAGGTTATCGGGAATATGTCTTCCGCCATGCAGACGACGCATCCTTCACCTCGCTTCATATCTGGTATTTTATCAAGCTGCTTGAACGAGGTTATATCTCCCATATCACAGTTGATATGTTTCTTAACTTCAATGGGATAAAGAACGCCACCACGTTTGATTAACAGATCAATCTCATTACCATCTTTGTCTCGAAAGAAGTAAAAGTACATGCTGGGCGTTACTCCATCTTTGTTAACCCAGGATTTAACAATTTCACCAATGACAAACGTTTCAAACATTGCGCCCGCCATTGCTCCATTTTGGAGAACCTGTGCGTTATCCCAACCGACTAGATAGCTAGCAAGTCCAGTATCCAGGAAATAGGTTTTCGGAGTTTTTATCAGCCTTTTTAAGACATTATTATTGTATGGCTTCAAAATATATATGATGTTTGAGGCGACCAGAACTGAAAGCCATTTTTCAGCCGTCTGCTGGCTGATACCAGTGTCTTTAGCAACATCAGCGATATTTAATAACTGCCCTGTTCTTGCAGCCATCGCAATCATAAATTTCTCGAATTTCAGCAAGTCCCCAACTTGCCCCAGCTTTGAAACGTCACGATCCAGATATGTTCGGATATAACTTGAATAAAACCTTGACCAATCAGTACCGCTTTCTACGATTTCGGGATAAAAGCCTCGCCAGATGTTCTCCCAAACTTCATTGTATTTGATAGGTTTGGGATTGCGCCTGTTAAGGTATTCTGATGTAGGTACAAACTCTCCACGGAAATCGTCTCCAAGAATTTCTCGCATTGAAAGTCCGTAAAGGTCAATTAAATTCACTCGACCGGCGAGGCTCTCGGTCATATTTGACATCATCTCATATCGCTGCGAGCCTGACAGCAAAAACACGCCTTTTGCTCCAGTCCTATCAATGTATATTTTAATATATGGAAACAGCGAGGGGGCATATTGAATCTCGTCAACAAAAACAGGCGGCGGGAATTGTTCAAAAAACTCTTCAGGGCGTTCCACCGCAAGTCTTAGAAGCCGCCCATCGTCCAATGTTAGTTCTCTGTGCTCTGTAAACAAGATCTTCAGTACCGTCGATTTTCCCACTTGTCTTGCCCCCGTAACGCAAATAGCACCCTTTTCATTTATCGCTGATTTCAGTACTTCCTCGATATGCCTTATTATATACACAATAACCACGCCTCTCGTCTGATTTACAATCGTAGTTATATTATAGCCAATAACAGCGAAAAGTAAAGTGTTTTCCACAGTTTTTGATTATTAGGCTATGAGAAAGTATGTTCGTTGGCAATACTGCGTCTGGCTATGAAAAACTATTGCAATAAGTTTCAGCAACGAAGATATTAACAAGTCTCTTTATGAATGGGACATCCAAAAAAAACGGCTGTCAGATGGCAAAATCAATGAAAACGGGTATCTTGAATGGAAATTGGGTTGGCGAAATAATAGCAAGCTAAATGATAGCGTGTCCAATGGTTATAGAGGAATATAGCAAGCCATTTACAAAACTTGTTATGAAATGGAATATCATTAGTAATAATTGATGCACTGTGACGATACAAACTACATCAAGAATCGCGAGGATTTGGTTCGTGTCGGTCTACAATGACTAAAGAATCTCGTCAGTCGTGGCATCTGAATGTTCGGTGGCAGTGGCGAGTTGATCATCACGATTATGTCATCACTGGACATGAAGAGTGCGCTAAGGAACAATCGTGAGAAAAGTATTTTTGAGCGAAAAAAAAGCTTGAATTTCCATGCAGAATGATTCAAGCCTTTTCTAACTCTCGCTCTTCTTCTTTGATTCTAACTGTAAAATATAGTGTCTGGTCAAATCTTCGCTCTGGCATTAGCCGATCTATGTATCCTGGTTTGATGATTTCGCCCAGAGCATCTTTGTGAAGGATCGGAGTGACAATACGATCTGATGAAACGTATTTTCTCCATTTAGCACCTTGAATCGCAAACTCCTTATCAGTTTGATTTCCAAAAGCCATTTGTCGATAAATGTCTCTGATCCGAATTTTTCCTGATTTGCTTAATTCCCAAAGGCATCTTGCCAGTCTTGCCGAAGCTCTCATTGGTCTGCTCATGGTTCTTTCAACTCGAAATGCGCTGTCTACAAACAAGCGTGAAAAAGCGTAATCGCTCCATACGACAATGTCGAATGCATTATCCGCCAACATCGGGGATTGCCCTTGCGTTTTCCATATAGTTTGCATTAAAAGAGGCTTTTGAGTGTTAAGATATTTTCTTTGAAAGACATCGATCTGCGCAGACAAATATGGCGTTTTGTGTGTCATTTCATAATCATTGTCCCACGATTGAATGTCGGAACAAACATCTTCAAAAATTTCCCTAACTGCTTGTGCGTGGTCTCTTACGGCATCAAACATTCCGAGTGCACAGTAAGATGTGGTAGCTGAACGAACCACCATCTCGCATCCCCAATGCTCTTCAGAAAGATGGCTGGTGCTGGCAGTAGGTAGAACGGTAAGTTTCACTTCGAGCGGGGCAAGGGGTGTTCCATCAATGTCCTGTATAATCAAATCAATTCCATCAATATAATCAAAAGAATATTGTTGGTAAGGAGAGAATACGGATTCGAAGATGAAATCTAATTTTTCCAGCGGTAATGCTCCACAGTTAAATACATCTATCAACGATATTTCAGACGCAATCACGCGCAGCTCCCCGTCAATAACAGCCAGCTTGTTATAAATCGCTTTGACTTTGTTTGCTAACATATAACAAGCAAGAGAAGCTGGAAAACTTGAATTGAAGCAGTTTTTGCCCCAATGGGCATCAGCCTCCCTGTTAGAATGATGTATGCCAAACAAACCAGTTTGAGTGTTTTCTTCTTGCTTCTTCATTGCTCGCATACCCTTCTTTAGAAAATCGACGTCAAATACTTGACGTCTCAAAATTGCTCTACTATAATATAACTATATCATATTTAACTCATTTTGAACAGAGGGGGTACTCATGCCAAAGATAGTTGATTTATTCGCAGGGTGCGGGGGATTATCCTTGGGATTCCAATACGCAGGATTCGATATAATAGGTGCATTCGAGTTTTGGAATGTAGCTGCCGATTGCTACGAGAAAAACTTTTCCCATCCTGTGTATCGAGAAGATTTATCTGATGTTCAATTGGCGGTTGAGAAAATCCGCGCCATGAATCCAGACATCATCATTGGCGGACCTCCTTGCCAAGACTTTTCCCATGCTGGAAAGCGAGTTGAAAATGAACGAGCCAGTTTGACAGAATCTTTCTCGCGAATCGTAGATAGTATCCGTCCTCGTTGGTTTGTCATGGAGAATGTGGATCGCGCTAAAAAGAGCAATGCATATGCCGTAGCGCGAGATACTTTCAAGAAAGCTGGATATGGGTTAACCGAAATTGTCATTGATGCCAGTTTGTATGGAGTGCCTCAAAAGCGTAAACGTTTTTTCTGCATCGGCTCGTTGGGACAGGAAGATAATTTTTTAGACGAGTATATCTTAAAAAAACAAAGCACTGAAGCGACCACGCTTCGGGATTATTTTGGTGCTTCGCTCGATTTTGAATATTATTATCGCCATCCGCGAAATTACAGCCGTCGCGGGGTTTATTCGATCGATGAACCCGCACCGACAATGCGTGGAGTAAATCGCCCTGTTCCAAAAGGGTATCTAGGACATCCAAATGATCCATGCCAACTCAATGATTCCATTCGCGCTTTGACAACTTTAGAACGCGCACTTATCCAAACATTCCCAGCAGACTTCCACTGGACTGGGAGCAAGACAGATATGGAACAAATGATTGGTAATGCTGTCCCCGTGAAGTTGGCAGAGTTTGTTGGCAAATCTTTGCAGCATCACATTAGCGAATGTGCTCCACATGCAGAAATAACCGACGAGAAAATAGACTTCCTTGGGTTTTTGACATGGCTTCAAGCAAATGGTTCTCTTTCTGAACGAACAAAGCGAGATACATTGTCCCGATTGAAGAGAGCAGACAACATATGTAGTTTGCCGCAGAATCCGGATTCTCTCTATATTTTCAACTTGGAACAAACAAATGGCTATCGTTCACTAACACAGTCGGTACGTTCTCAGGTGAAACGAGCGGTTTCCCTTTATTCGGCATATCGTGCAAATGTACATGTGTAATTAGAAAGCTGATTTCTCGAACGCCCTTTTTAGTGGGCGTTTGGTTCTTGATAAAGGGCTCTGGTAAATAGTCAAAATTTCTCAAACTCGGTATTATTATCGTAATTGTAAGACTTGAAGTACCTGCTTCGGAGCATAGCAAAGGGTATTGAAAAAATCTGCCGATCAAGTCGGAAAAGAATCGTTCATGCCAAAACGTGTTAGAAAACAATCCAAGTTCTCGAAGCGAATCCCGTTCTCTTGCGCTTTGCACTCAAGCTTAGAAGTGGCTGGCTGTTCCACTTCATAGACATCACGAAGCAACGACAGCCAAAATGGCTGGCTTTAGCTTTCTCATATCCTTTGCCTTTGCAATAGTCGGCAAAATTTTTCGCTGCAGATCTTTGTTGCGCGTCCGTCATCCATATGAACAATAAAACTCCGTATTGCTTCGGTACTTGTAAGCCATTTCCTATCATTCTTGTTTGGAGAGAGTAAATACATTTGTTATCACAACGGAGAAAATAGCCGAAAAAAGCGCATATCTATCAGCTTTTCTCGGCTTACACTCTTATTTGTTTAAAATGAACCCCATAAACTGGACAGTTTTAGTTTTTAAAACCCTCAATGTTAGACACGATGGTTTCATAAAAACCCTAAATTGAGGACACGATAATTCCATAAATCCTTTGTTTCGGACAAGGGTGTTTGTGGAACCCTTAATTTCTGGCAGTAGCTATTTTGACTCCCCTCTAAGATAGGCGGCCTCTTCGCCAGTGAATATTTTTCTAGCCATATGGCTGCTTCCTCCTTTAAAGGCAAGTTCATTTTAATCCTTGCCGGTCCCAGAAATTAGCAGCTGGACCGGCTGCTGCAACAATGGGCGCTGCCAATAGGACTTGGCGAAGCTGTCGCCAAGGGAGTACTGCAAGTATCTGGAAACCGGCGTGTATCCTTTAATTATACCGAAACCGAAGGGGCAAGCCTAGAGCTGGCATGGCATCAAGCGGCAGGCTTTGCCTGCCATCAGTTTTCTGCAAGCAAATGCCCAGCGCAGCCATAAATGAAAACCAAGGAAGCGAGGTGCCGGCATGAGGCTGGAAATAAAAGAAGATCCAACGTGTTTGTTGTTTCATATGGAAGAGTTTGATGGCTACACAAGAACAGTTGGCGCTATGTCTGCTGGCGGATATAGGGAGCTGTCCAGGCGGTTCTGGAGAGAAGGGGAATGCCTGGGGGCTAACCCGTGGCACATGCATGGCGAGGATGGGAGGTTGCTGGATTTCATCAGCGCTTTACGCGTTGCGGAAGAGATGGCTGCAAACCCGGAAACCTTCCGGATGCCAGAATGGGACAGCGCTCCAGAAACAGAATGGGATTGCACTGGGGAGCCGCCCTTTTAGAATTGCAGCAAAAAACGCGGTGGGGCTGCCCCGCCGCCCTAAAGGGAGAAGGGCTGGCAGCAGGCTCTGCCTGCTGCCATAAGGCCAAGAACTAAGATCAAGAACAAAGTCAAAGGCTAAGGTCAAGATTAAAAAACCTAAAGTGTCCTTGACAAAGGGTACACTACAGTTTTTATTTAATCAAAACGAAAAAAGTCGATAAGAGCTAATCCATCAGCTCTTACCTGCTCTCAGTGATATTCCCACACGACAACTATAAATGGTGTTTTTCGTTTTCTCCAGACTTTTTATAATCATCTTGTTACTAGCACATAATGGTATCATCACTCAAAAAGCATTTCTTTCAAAAGCATTGTCAAGTTTGCTTATTCTTCGTATTCATGTAGTGGGATTTCTGGTCCACTATTGTTCTTGACACAATCAGACAAGTAGAAATTGATAAGGTTGGGATAAGGAATCTTTGTTTCTTGTTCAAGTTTCTTAAAATACTCAATTATCTTCTTGTCGATGTAGACCTCTTCTTTAAATATCTTAAAATATGGGTTTGGCTTGGGATTGATCGGTTTATAGTCCTCTGTCAATGTTCTCGCCTCCATTCATAGTAATAATCCCTCTCGCGAGCTGTTGCTTTTCTTGCTGAGATCAATCGTATAATTTGGTCTTCTTCACGATAACAGTGACAAACCATGAGAATTCTTAGTTTTTCGCTCATACCTAGGACTGTAAATCGATCCTCTGTTTCTGAATGCTCTGCATCCTCATCAAAAATGGCAAACTGGTCATAAAAAATATATCTTTTTTGCTAAATCATTTGTTGCCTACCACACCAATAAATGTGGAAGGACCGAAATTGGCAAATGGACATGGTATTTTGACACTTGCCAGGCTACCAGTTTTTGGCACTAGGTATCAGATCCATTGCTTGATATGCTACCTGGCTGGTTTCTTGTATTTTATGAAACACACATGGAGATATCTATGTTGGAAGTGAGAATTTCTTATGCTGTTCCATTTCAATCGCTTCACATCTAGTACACTGTGTCATCTAAATCTTTACAAAACTTCTGGGTAGAGCCTCTTTAGTTTTATCCGCGCATCAGCATTGGTGAAACGCCAGTCAACTCCTTTTTGTTCGCTACTACGCTTGCGTTCCCATGCCGAGAGTTCTTTGTTCAATGCCTCAATAGTCGGCATTCTGCGATCGCCAAGGCATTGTGTCGCAAGAGCCGAGAGCTCAATTTCTGCGATATCAAGCCAGCTTCCATGTTTAGGTGTGTAGTGGATCTCCAATTTTTGCGACAAGCGGAACGCTTCCTCTGGCGGGAAAGTTTCATAAAATGAAGATATCACGGTGCGTATTTAAATTATCCATTACCAATACCACTTTTTCTACATACGGATACTGGCTGTCTAAAACCCATTTCACCCTCTTCGCCCAGTCTGCCTTGGTTCTGCGGTGAAGACCGAGCATGTCTACATAACCGAATATACAAGCCCCAGGGAACTGCGCCTCGGGATCAGGAAATATGTCGACGAATACAACTGCGGCCGCCCGCGCCAGAGCTTGAAATACAAACGGCCACACCAAGTGTATAACGAGGTTTTTGCTGCGGTGTAAGCTGACAAAATATAAAGAAATCGCGGCGGCCTACCCCCGCCGCCTCCCAAGGGCACTGGGCTGGGGGGAGGCTCCGCCTCCCCCCACAAGGTCAATGGACCTCCCCAGAGATAGGTCAAGGGATCCAGCACCAAACATACCGATGCCAGTACATTAAGAAATTGCAGATCTGTGTCTTGACAAGGAGGCCACCTCTTAGATTCCGCTATGAGGCTGCTTTCCCTGTTTCAGGCACACGATGTATTGCTTCTTGAGATTGATTGGCAAATCCATTGGAATTGCTCGAAGTTGGCAATGCTGCATTTGCGGATTTGGCGGCTCTTTCCACAACTCGATTCCTGTCAGCATCACCCAACTGCCAGATAAGGCGTGCAAGATCAATACTATCATGTCATTTATTTTACTCTTGGTATTGAGCAAGCAATTCATTCTCATATTTAATTAAGTTATTCATCCCTAAAAAACTCAAGAAACCTTGGATAATTTGGCTGTTGCGTTGAATTATATCCGATTCGGTAAAGTCAATAAGATTATCAGCAAATGAAATAAGCTCCTGGATCTGAGTTCCTTCCTTTTTCTGATTTCTGCTATTTATGAATCCTTTATAATACTTTACTTTATCGTCAAATCGATAATCGGAAGCTCTGATATTGATTCGCTTTTCTAAGAGAGTCTTGTTTCCAAGTTTTTCAAGGCTTTTGCTCACTGACAGACTTTTTTCCTTATCCTGTCTGTTACGAGCAAAAATATGTTCAATTTCGAAAACTGTTTCTAATGACAGATACTCTTGCTTGTCATTATTAAGTGCCCACCAAGCCAACATTGACTTAGTAATTGGACGACCATTTGAAAAGTCAAAATTATTAAGCACATTCTCGACGCTAGAGATGTTGAATTTAAAATCAATAAATTTCACATCATCATCATTAACAATATTCACCATCTCTGCGTATACTGGGGTTCTGAGTGCATTTACACCAGGGTTCATCACCGCATATGTCCAAATAAAAGCGGTTGTTATGCTCAAAAAATCGCAAAAATCATCTTCGTCTAACATTCCATTTTCGTCTTTATACTTCATGAAATATACAGAAATGAAATACGTCCACATGCCATTTGGCGCGTAATTCAAAACGAATAATCTGCGAAGGACCTTATCCGAGAATCTATCAATACTTTGATTTGAAACATCATTCCAAAAGTTTGCTAGTATAATCAAGTTTTCGAAGGTCTCGTTTTTCTTCAGCAAACTATAGCTATTTCTCTCATAAAACTTGCGCAGCGCTTCAGTTGTTGAAGTCTTTATTCCCATTTTTGCGCGCTCGTAGTACATATATCGTGTAAAAAGCTCGTCCATTGGCGTCCCAGTTATCGGATGAAATATTTTCTCACATATTTCCTCTAGAACTCTCCATTCTTTTATGAACTGATCTTTTTGACCTTTAACTGAATAGTATTTATATAATTGAGCCTTAAAAATATCAGCATCTGATAACGGTTTACCCCGGTCATTCAATGTTGAGAATATTCGCAGTGCTGTGTTCTGGTTATCTGCCTCTATTGGGAGCAGTATGCAATTATTCAGTATCCGAATTGGCAAGTAAGAGAAGTATGATGGAAAGTCACTTAAAAACTCGTCAATTTTCTCCTCTATAAACCTAAAGTTCTGTGCATAATTGCTTTTTTGTTCCTTAGAAGTGGTTCCAGTTACCAAAATTTGCATGAATTCTTCTTTGTCATTGTCTGTAGCAACTTCGGAATTTATCTTAAGTGCTGTATCATCCGGCTTTCCAAATTCATCAGTTTTCCATATGCATTGTTCAATACTTTCTCGAACTTTCCGGCTATCTTCGTCCTGCATATTTCTGAATTTAGTATAAAAAGCTCTCAATAGCAACATTAGCGTGGTCAATCGCTGTTGACCATCGATAATTTCCATTTTTCCATCATCATTCTTAAAGGTTACAATAGGACCTAAAAAATACTCGTCATTACTGCTGTCGAATTTTAGACAGTTATTATCAGGAAAAGCGAAGGCTAGAACGTCATCCCAAAGTGTTTGGCACTCAGTTGTATCCCATGCATATGGCCGTTGGTAGTCAGGGACAAGAAAGTCCGCTTTTTTGTCTTCGAAAAGTTGTTTGATTGTTTTTTGGTCAATGTTTAGTTTTGACATGTATACTGCCTACAGTGTGAAATATAAATATGCTACGCTGCTATTCCTTTCTCTCTCGCTAATTAGTCGTGTAGTAACAATATATATTACTTTTTGCCACATCAATTAATTTATGAAAATTAATATCACATTAAATCCATATTGTAGGCATAGATAGACAGAACCGAGGCGATTCTGACGGTTTTTTTCAACCTTTTTTCAACATTATCACTTGCAAAATAGCGTTTCCATTCGCCTCAAAGCGATAATCCAACAAATGCTGATTAATATGCAAAAGCTGTACACTCAAGATCGATTCTGATTATTTGCTTTAGTCGTTCTCATTACTATAACACTTCATTCATGGCTTCTATTTAGTCAATTTTTGATACATTTCCATCAGTGCCGCAACACAATTAGCCTCAGTGAAATCCTTCACAGGAAAGCCATACAATTTCATAACAGCGCGGTCAAGGTCGCGATGCGCATTAAGCAGATCCGAATGATACAGCATTGATGTTTCGCCGTACATATCGGCGAGATTGCTATCTGGGTATTTTGCTCTTGCGTCCAAAATGCCCTGTGCACATTTCTCGATTTCGACTTTTTGTGAGTCTATTACATCAGGCCAGGGAAAGTTGTTATAAACTATTGTGTTTGAGTAGCTGTAATCGCTCTCAAGCCTACCTGCAACGGTACGCATCCAAGCCATATGGACATTTGATGTAAGAACCCCAAAATGATAAAGACCAGCAGTTGGGATTGAAAAAGTTTATCACCCGCAATAATATCTTTGTCCAGAAATCCAATGGGAATATATCGTCTGTTCTCAGATGAAACTTTTGGTACTGCTATGTAATCAGTTTTTGGTTGACGTATTTCACCAAAAAGCATGGGTCTATCAGCCAGTTTGCGAGTTGCTTCTCTCTTGCTAGATTCTCTTTGTTGGCGGCATTTTTCGACACGATTTTGGATAAATGGTATCTTCAACAATTCCGAAGGTGTTGCACCATCAAGCCACAGACAATAGCGCGGTACATTGTTAATGAACTCATATCCCATCATAAATTGCTTCACAAATTTGAGTTCCGGCGATTGCGTTTGAACTAATGAATCGTATTCATAAGGCTCAATTAGTAAATGACCTCCATCGTTTGGCATACTCCCAAAAACCATCTCGGGCACGTCACAAAGTGGTCGTGTTCGTCTTTCTATGAATACTGTTGGTGCTTTAACTAAATATGGGCTAATATTCGGTTCGGCTGTGTTGTAACTGAATCCCACTATAACGCAATGCACAGCCGCTTTATCGCTCGCTTCGCTGCTCCATTTGAATGTTGGTATTCCGAAGTTTATACATACTCCACGCTCTACAAGCGATTTCCATAATATTGCCACCTGCTCTCCTTGCGCTATAGAATTCGTTGATACAAAAGCAGTATTTATGGTGGTGTCGTCCATGATGTCAGCAGCTTTTTTATACCATGCTGAAACATAGTCAAGGTTTCCAAGTCCTTTTAGTTTGCCGAACACATCCGACATATCACTCTTCTGTGCAGAATTCATCCAACGCGCACCCACAAAAGGCGGGTTGCCCATGATATATGAAAGCCGATTTTTTGGCACAACACTCTCCCAATCAATTCGCAACGCATTGCCTTCAATTATATTCGCATATGATTTCAATGGCAGAAAATCAAGCTGCATATGGAGTATGATTTCCGTTTCCTTCATCATTTGGCTCTCTGCGATCCATAATGCAGTTTTAGCAACTGTCACGGCAAAGTCATTGATCTCTATTCCATAGAATTGTCCTATAGAAACTAGTATCGGATTATTTAATGCTTCTGCAAACACAAACATCATCTGTCCTCGTAGCAATTGGCTTATCACTTCATTTTCAAGATGCCGAATGCTGATGTAGGTTTCCGTCAAGAAATTTCCCGAACCACAGGCTGGGTCTAGAAAGGAAAGCGAAGCGAGTTTTTTCTGGAATTCTCTAAGTTTCGTAATTCTTGTTCTCTCGACAGCTATTTCTAGAATAGATACAAATTCACTATTTAAAGCATCTAAGAACAAAGGATCAATGACTTTATGTATATTCTCAAGCGATGTGTAATGCATACCACCCGAGCGCCGTGTTTCCAGGTTTAGCGTGCTCTCAAACACCGCACCGAATATGGTTGGGCTGATTTCTGACCAATCAAAATCCTCGCTGGCTCTCACAAGAAGCAATTCCTTTATTTCATCAGTAAAATGCGGTATCTCAATGTTCTCATCAGCAAATAAATCTCCATTGACATATGGAAATGCGGCTATGGCAGTTTCAAGGTAAGGGTCGCGGTTCTCGGGTAGCGTGTTTAAAACTTGGAATAACTCAATGAGCCCTCCCCTCATTTGGCTAATACTAAATCCAGCAAGATAATCATGGAACATCGCTTTATGCCCAAATATTCCAGCGTCTTCGGCATATAAGCAAAAAACAAGCCGAACGCAAAGCACATTCAGGCTGTGCATGGCACTTTCACTAGTAGGGTCTATGTATTGCTTGGCAAAAGCGTCATAGAGCAAGCCAACAATTTTTCCTGCGGCAATCGATACTTCCATTTCTCGCTTTATTTTCTCGTTGCCGCTATCGGTTAAAAAAGCAAGCCTGTAAAATTCTGTGGGCAGGTTTTCGAGGAGTATTTCCTCCGGCTCACCGCCTGGGCGCTCCATGTCATACACCAAAAATGTGCTAAAATTGCATGTAATGACCCAACGAGGATGCTTTGACAACGGCAACTCTGTTATGTAGCGTTTTGTCTGTTGGAACGGCGTAAGCAACGTGCCATCCGATTGCCTTATGGGTTTCCTCAAGTCAATATCTAAGCTTTTCTGCTCAATCAACACACGTGTTGACGGAATAATGATATCAATAAAGCCTCTATGGTCGATATGCGCTCTGCTTTCAAACTCAGCAAACTGTTCAGGATGTTCCACTCCGTATACATCACGAAGCAAGGACAGCCAAAATGGTTGGCTCTGCCCTTTTTCATATCCTTTGCCATTCCAAAAGTCGGCAAATTTCTTTGCTGCGGCTCTTTGTTGCGCGTCAGTCATTTATAAAACTCCCTATTGTTTTGCTACTTGCAAGCCATTTGCTATCATCCTAGCTTGAAGCGAGGAAACACATTTGTTATCAAAATGTTATCACTATGAAAATAAAAGCCGAAAAAAGCGCGTACCTATCAGCTTTTTTCGGCTCCCTGTGCTATTCCCACTCGATCGTTCCAAGTGGTTTCGCTGTTATCATAAACCACGCGGTTAACATCCTCAACTTCACATAAATCCTACTTGATATCTTGGCAAGCAGCTCCAAATCATGCGGATCTAAAAGCCAATCAATATATGTATTCTTATGTAAAATGTCATATGATACATGAAAGTGCTTAAGGGGTGTATGTGTTTACCACATCATCTAATCCAATGAAAACGGATATGTTCTTTGCCATCTATTGCGTCAAATTCATGATGGTCAGAGGTTAACAGTTCACCGCCTGTAGCCACGGTTTGCGCCAATACGATTGAATCCGCAAGTGAAATCCTATAAGAGGCTTTAAATCGACCTGCTATCAAAAAAATCTCCTTGTCAAACTCGGTTATCTCTATGATTGATTTTTCAATGTGATCAATAATTTTGGCAGCATATTCTTCTCCGTCACTGTGGTAGAAACCATAATACACTTCTAGGAGATTAATCCTATTAATAATGATTCTAGCCGTACTATCAGCAGCCCGTACTATCAGCAGCCTGATTATATACACTAGTGACAACACTTGCACCGTCTTCGTTTTTTAGAAGAGCGACCAACGCGCACGCATCCAGGACAAATAACCTTTGCATTAATGATACTCCTTTTCATCGTGAGTAATAGCAAGGAATTTGTCAACCGTTAGCTTACTGTCTGCGGCAATACCGAGCAATGGACAATCCGTACTCTCCCTTACAGGTACTAGTTGAATTATCCCGTCAATTTCCTTTATGCGCACTTTCTCTGTCGGTATCAGTTTCAATAAAAACTCTAGTAAATCATTTGTATTAATCACGGTTTCAGCCATAGAATGCACCTCTTTCCTTCGTGCATTATTTCATATTCTTCTTGTCGCAATTGAACGTAAACTAACTGACTTGCAACCACACAACTAATTCCCACCTCTCATGTGATGCAACGACTGAATAAATATACGGTTATTATAGCAGCAAAATTCAAGAGCGGCAACAGGTTTTGGGCTACGTGATGCCGCGCAGTAAAGTGGGCGGCACTTTTCGTGAATGGGAAAAAGCATATACCGTCTGCACCCACCACCCCCGATGGCAACAAAGCAAATTCAGATTATCTCGTGAATGCTACAGTTGCGCCATTGCAGCTATAAGCACTTAAGAAGCAAAAATGGAGTCGCTGAACACAAAAAGCTCTGAAAACCGCTATTTTAAAGGCTTCCAGAGCTTGTGCTATCTATTCCCATTCAATGAGACTATTAGTATATTATCGATATTGTATAAGTAATTACATATTATATGCTTATATTATAGAGTATTTATATTGATTATACATAGTCTATCTTCTTTTTGTTATCAAATTGTTATCGGTATCTGTAATAGTACGGTTTTGCGGTTTCAAAAAAACACTACAATCAAACTCCTTGCTAAGCGTGCTTACACCGTCCACCTATTCCCGCAATTCTGACAGACAGCCTGCGTTTCGGTCTTGATCGTGGTATTACTCTTACCTTTAGATCTACCGACTAAAAGCCAAAGACCACAAGTGCATATAATTAGCATCCATCGTCCAAGAGCCCACAGACATCCCCTGGCGCGATTCCTAGTTCCCATTTGGGTGTTTACCACTTGGTAAGAGATGTTTGTGTTGCCACACTTTACACAAGCTACAGCGGATCTCTGAGTCTGCGGTGGTGCATATTGAGGTGATGTCTGTTGTGGTTGAGTCTGAGGATTATTACGGTATTCCGCTTGATGGGTATTAGATCCTGTCACCAAAGCATTTCCGCACCCCGGACAAAATGCTTGATTCTCTTCTAGTTTTCTGCCACATTTTGTACAAAACATTATTAATTCCTCCATATAACTCTCTTTGTTACAAAAATATTAGTGATAATCGGAAAGAGTGTTGATTTTTATATATAAAGCAACCAAATTGTCTCGATTGCTTCGTTGGTCGCAAAAAGCCATCGCATGCAGTCACCAGTTCAAATATGCTGTCGACTGCACCCTCAGCATTCCAAACACGAATGAAAAAGCGAGAAGTATCAGTTCAAGAATTTGGTCGCAACACCACAAACAGCTTGGGCACTTCTCCTTGATGGCACTTTGCAACGTGTTCACTTTGGTAATGCATAAGTGACCTAAGTTGAAAAAAACACTATCGTTCACAACCAACAGCACCTCAAATGACTGGTCTTCTCCAACCTGTTCTCCCTGCTTATCACCATGTCTCTTTACCGCAGCAGCAGGGAGCTGTTTGGCAGATTTGACTGGTTCAATAATTGCCGAAAAACCAACCTTCATCTAATGAACACGTGAGCTAGGACTGAGGTAGAATCAACTGTGAACACCACCGCAAGGAAGGCTCTAGGTTTGAGTCTTGTGGCTGGAAGCCTCTTAGAGATCCTCAACATGTTGTCGCTCTTGTGGTGCTCCTCTAAGTCTTGTTTTCTTAGTGACTCCGCGATTACCTCATCTGTGACATTCCCGCTGCTGAAGCAAAAATAGACCAGCACCTACAGATGATTGCCCTAGAATTGCTTGTTCAATTCTTTGTGCTCCATCTGTAGCTTGCAGGAGCTGTAGCCCTTGATATATTGCACAAGCTTGCTTGCTAGCAAATGCGGATGAACTTAGACCAGTAAATGCACGTGGTCTTTTGACACATGCCCGGCTAGTATCTCAGCATAATTTTGTTGGCAGGAGCCACGTATCAGCTCTCTTGTCCGGTGTGCGATCTGGCCTGTCAAAACAGGTTTCCTGCGTTTTGTGATCCATGCTAGGTGGTACTAAATGTCATATGTCGCATCGGAGGATTTTCTATATTGCTCCATTGCTTCACCCCTGACTAGCATTTTGCAATACGGGGGATGTATTCACGATCCCAAGAGGTTGAACAAAAGGTTTGCCTGGAAGGCGAAGGCCTAACCTCATTAGACAGAAAATAGACTGCTAAAACTGCATTTTCCAAGGATAAGCAAAAACTGCATACCTTGCTATTTTGTCTATCGTTATATCAACGGGTAGAGATGAAGTGCTTGATTCAAACCCAATTTTACTTCCAGGTTCTATGCTTTCCATTATTATAGTAGAATTGACTCCTATGGGATTATTGTTTTCATCTAAAAACACAGCACTAACATACACCAAACTCTGCTTTTCAGCCGATGTGTTCTCAACTCTCCCCATCATTTTTATGCCGCGCCCGTATGAACCTTTTGATAATTGAAAATCCGTAATAGGGTATCTGATATGCTCTACCTTCGCCTCTCTTACATCGGGACGTGGAATAATGACTAACTCCCCATTCGCTGGAGCGTTATCTAATGTCGTTTCTTCGTAATAATAGCCACTTTCGCCTGGGTTAATGACTTGTGGAAATACAGATACCAGTGATCGGCTTTTTACCAACAAACCGTCAGTTCCTTCCAAGTCATAAGCTCCAGAGCTTAAATAAAGCGGTACTGTTCCAGTATTCTTAACTTCGAATACACTTTGAACCCATGCGGTTCCAATGCTGTTTACCCATGTGCGGGCATTGGAATACACAACCTCATATGACGCTTTTTTCATTGGCTTATCAGACGTAGAAGTCAGTTCCTCTTGTGAATATTCATTAATACTCAGACTATCAATAATTTCCTCTAATGCCAATGTAAAAAACTGTGAATCATCAGCTTCCGGAAACATAATCACAAGCGAATATGCCTTGTTACCATAAATCATTGATAAACCATTTATCAAGTAGGTATTTCCAGAAATATCTTGCTTCCATTCATAGTACTGGAGTGGAACTCCATTTATAGCAGTCCGTTGGAGAAGAATGAAATCATACACATCACTGGATGACTTCATGCCATCAACAAAAGAAGCCAAATAAATACCTAGAGTAGTATTATTTGCTGATAAAGGCACATCAAGTGTTCGTACACCTGTAGCAAAATAACCATCAGTATTTTTGTCATATGGATAATAATACCATACTCCATTATTCTCGTTCACTACTTTTCTCCATTCAGATCGAACCTGATATGTAATTCGCTCCCTTGTTTCTACTGAGTCAAGTTGAAACGATGTTACAGATTTTGTCGAGCAAGCGGTAAGGGATAATAAAATAACAATGGTACATAACATAAAAAAAACATGCTTTGTCTTTGAATATGTACTAAGCATTATTATTCCTCCTTTATATTCATTTGATATTCTATTTGTATACATTAGATTTTTCATTCGTTTATATTTTGATTATTCATGTAAGTTTTCTTTTTGTTATCAAGGGAACGTCCATAATATTAACCAGATTCTTCCTTGACTTAATGGATTCTGCCATGCATCAAGCTACAGCCTTTAGCCGTGCGATTGTGTCGATTGTGTCGATTGTGTCGATATTATTCCTATACAGTCTACTTGCAAAATACCGTCACAATCGACACACAGAAATAATCAAACACTTAATGTCAATTTAATCACTTTGCCATAATGGGTTCTCCAATTCTCATATCGAATCCCATATTCATTCCAAAGCCTGTCTGCCTCAACATTTAATTTTCGCGACAAGATATTTGGCTGAATCTCCAATGCAGGAAGCCACTCCAATAACTCTGTAGCACTGCCCGACCAAATTGGCGACTCGCTGCTTACTAATGTCGCAATAGCTTCAATAAGCGGGTTTGGTGGCTCTTTCCATAACTCGGTATCTGCTTCTATCAGCTGCCAGACACAGCGTTCACGGTCAAAGCAAAGGTGCAGCCGCTGGTCTTGCTGGTCACGACCTACAATGTCCATGACAGCATTATTGTCCGTCCGTTTTGCCTTTTGCATTACAAATGCGCCATCTGCTGCGCCAAGCAGTCCGTTGGTGCCGGAAATCGTGTCGAAACAGTCATCTGCACCTTGTTTGCGGGTGTGGTGGACAAGTAATATGCAAATGTTATGCAAGTCAGCAAACTGCTTTAGCTGCAAAACAACTTCATAATCATTTGCATAGTTGAACTTTTCTGCGCCCAGTTCCCTAATCCTTTGCAGTGTGTCGATAATTATCAGCTTCGTGTCTTTTCTCTCGCTAATGAAGCCCTCTAGCTGCTCCATAAGCCCTGATTTCAGAACTTTAGCCTTGGTTGCAAAGAGCAGGTTCTCGCTGCCCTCTGTACCAAACATTTTTGAGAGCCTCTTTTGAAGCCTCGAATAGTCGTCTTCAAGCGCAAGATACAGGACAGACCCTTGATGGGTCATGTAATCCCATATTGGCAAGCCTCGGCTTACATGATAGCCTAGCTGCGCCATAAAGAATGATTTGCCAATCTTGGGGGCGCCTGCAAACAGGTACACCCCCGCATAAAGTAGATTGTCCACGATCTGGGCTTTTGGCTTGTATACTGTGTCGTATAACTGGTTGAGCGACACAGTATGAAAATCGTTGGGCGTTGAAAGCCACTCAATCATTTCTGCAGAATAGCTTTCTCCGAAAATCTCTATGACTTTCTCACGATCCATCACTTCAAAATCGTCTGTATATTGTGGTATACTTCCAGATGTAATTGGTTCTAGTGGCTGCTCGCTATCTGGTGCAACAGACAGCATTTTCGCAGCCATTTCGTTATTTCTATTCACTTGAATCAACCTCCATCATTTTCTCAAGGGTTACAGCAACACAGTGGATGGTTTCCATTAGTTCATCGCCTACTCCCTCCCCTGCCCCAAGCTCCATCAACTTCGTTTGGATGGTCGCCATTTCTTTGTAGAGGGCTTTGAATACTTTTGGGTTTCCAACAACCACTATATCGCGCTCTTGCAGCCGCTTGATAATATAATCCTGTTTTGTCAAGCCTGACAACCTGACAGCTGTTTCTAATTGGGCATCCTCTTCAGGCGACATGCGAAACGCTACTATTTTGCTTCGCCATCTTCCTTTTTGGTCAAAAACTCTCCTTGCCATGGAATTCCTCCTCCATCATTTCTTTCAGCGTCAAGCCTATTTGCCATCTCTGACTGTTTTGATGGAAACAAATGTGCATATCGGTAGGTTATATCGATACTCTCATGACCTACCCTATCAGCTATTGCAAGCGGTGTAAATCCCAGCTCGATCAATAACGAAACATGGGAATGGCGCAAATCATGGACTCGAATCCTCTTCACTCCAGCATCTTTACTGCCCCGGTTCATTTCATGGTGCAGGTAGCTTTTTGTGATCTCAAACATTCGCTCATCCGGTTTGATTCCATAGAGCTGCTTCAAATAGTCTTGGATTTCACCACAAAGGAAACTGGGAATCGTTAGTGTCCGTTTGCTTTTCGTTGTCTTCGGATCAGTGATGATGTCTTCCCCCTTGATTCTCTGGTACGACTTATTGACACTAAGCGTTTCATTTGTAAAATCGAAATCAGCTGGAGTAAGCGCCAGCATCTCCCCCAACCGCAATCCACACCAGTACAAAACTTCAAAGGCATAATAAGAAATGGGCTTGTCCATCATCACAAATGCGAATTTCAAGTATTCGTCTTTCGTCCAAAACTGCATTTCCGATGCCTCTTTCTTGCCAATGGAACCTGCATTTGATGCAGCATTGCCCTTTAGCCCATAATGCCTGACTGCGTGGTTGAGAATTGCACTCAACTGGTTATGGATAGTTTTCAAGTATGTGTCAGAATAACCCTTCCCTTCTTGGCTCCGGTATTTCATAAGCTCATTTTGCCAAGCAAACACATCTGTGGTCTTTATGTCACTAAGCCTCTTTTTCCCGAAATAGGGCATTAGATGCGTGTTGATGATATTCTCTTTCGTCTGCCAAGTGTTGTAGCGGATACGATTTTTCAGATCGGATGAATATACCTTGAAGAAGCTCTCAAATGTCATTTCAGGGTTTCCAATAGCCATTTGAAGAAAATCGCGCTCCCATTCAAGAGCCTCCCGCTTTGTTGGAAATCCTCGTTTCATTTTTTGCTTTCTCTTACCTGTCCAATCAACATACCGGCAACTTGCATACCAGGTGCCTGCTTTTTTGTCCTTATACGCTGGCATGCTTCTCACTCGCCAACAACAGAGTTACCATACAGCTTCTCATTGAAGTATTGGCGGCTAACCCGCCCACTGATTGTTATGAATCCCTTCTCCTTCAAATCGTCATTTAGAGAGCGTATCAGTTTATACGCATAAGCTGTGGACACCCCCAACTCCTCTGCGATGTCTCCTGCCCTCAAGAATGTTTGGTTTTTCATGTTACCTCCATATTGTAAGCTTTTTGTTTACATTGTATCCATTATACTAAATTCGTCAAGTTAGTCAATACTTTGATAAATACTTTTGATTTTCTTTGGCACAATTGTTTCATAGAAGTTATACTTATCTTTAATAACGAAAAGCAAATCAAGGAATGGTACACATGTCTATCGGAGATCGAATCAAAACAATCCGAAACTATAGAAAAATGACACTTAGAGAACTTGGGCTGGCTGTCGGGTTTGATGAAAACTCGGCTAACGTAAGGATTGCCCAGTATGAGTCTGGAACCAGAACCCCAAAAGAGGACATGGTCAAAAGAATAGCAAATGTCTTAGGTGTAAACCATCGCTTTATCAGCACACCTACTGTAGATTCTGATGAAGATTTGATGTACACACTTCTGGAGCTTGATTGGCAAAATCCATTGGAATTGATCGAAATTGGCGATGCGGCATCGAATGATGCAGAACTCGTAGCAATTAGTTTTAACAGTGAGGGAATTAACAAATATCTTAGTGAATGGGTTGTCGTAAAAAAACGTTTGTCAGATGGTCAAATCAGTGAAAATGATTACCTTGAATGGAAACTCGGTTGGTATAATAATAGCAAACTCGATGGACTGGATGCATAAGCAAGCCATTTGAGATGGCTGCAGCATATCTAACCAATTATATTGGCAACAATTTTCACAACCATGACGATTGTGACGATATTCTTCCTATGCAGGCTACTCTCAAAATATCGACACAATCGACATAATCGTCACACAAGAAAAATCAAGTGCCCAATGACAATTAATTTAGTTTTAATCATCCGACTCATACGGCATCCATTCTAAATTTTACTCCATATTCGTTCCAAAGCCTGGCTGCCTCAATATTTAATTTTCGCGACAAGAGATTTGGCTGGATCTAGGAACTCGACAGTACAAATGTAAAGGTGACATGATGGACTATAATAAACCTGATCTTGAGCCGAACGGCGATGAAGTTGAGTTTTACAAGCAAGTCGCAGACTTGCTTGCAGCAGCTCGCAAACACTCCAAAAAGCAAATGGATAGCACAATTGTAGTGACCTACTTCGAGGTTGGGCGTATGATCGTCAAGCGCGAACAACAGGGTCAAAAAAGGGCACAGTATGGTGCAAAACTGATAATAGGACTGTCTGAGTATTTGACCAGGCAATACGGCAGGGGGTATTCTGTTGCAAATCTAAAAAATATGAGAAAATTCTACCAAGTATATTCACCAACAATAATGCAATCACTGTCTGAACTTTCAGAAGAAAGCTATTCGCTAATCAGTGTTTTTGGCGGAAATCAAAAAGGGCAGACACTGTCTGCCCAATTCATTAATACTTGGTCACATTACCAAGTATTAATGCGAATCGAAGACGAATCAGCCCGACGTTTTTACGAAATCGAAGCAGCAAACCAGCAATGGCCAGTCAGGCAATTGCAACGCCAGGTCGGAAGTTCGCTGTATGAGCGGTTGGCACTTTCCCGCGACAAGGACAGGGTTATGGCTTTGGCGATCGAAGGCCAAACAGTTGAAAAGCCCCAAGATATTTTCAAAACTCCGTATATATTGGAATTCACTGGGCTTGAGGAACGATCAGAATATAGCGAATCCGACTTGGAACGGGCTCTGATAGACAATTTGCAGAAGTTCATGCTCGAACTAGGCAAAGGCTTTTTGTATGAAACACGGCAGAAACGGTTTTCTTTTGATGAAAAATCGTTCTATGTCGACCTCGTGTTTTACAACCGGCTGCTCCAATGCTACGTCCTGATAGACCTTAAGATTGGCGAACTGAAGCATCAGGACTTAGGTCAAATGCAGATGTATGTCCATTACTTTGACCGATACGTCCGTCAGACGTTTGAAAATCTCACAGTTGGCATACTATTGTGCAGCCAGAAAAACGATAACATTGTCGAGCTGACCTTGCCAGAAAACAGCAATATATATGCTTCAGCGTACAGTCTTTATCTGCCAGACAAATCACTTTTGCAACGCAAGCTAGCTGAGTGGATAGAGGAATATGAGGACGAACAAGAGATAAAAAAACTGGCGGAGGGTGATGAAACAGAATGAGGCAGAAACTCAGACCTGGCAATATCATGCATGCCTCGGCGAGTTGCTCTTTGTTGTGCATCTGTCATCAAAAATACTCCTTACTGCTTTGGCACTAGCAAACCATTTGCTATCATCCTAGCTTGTGGCGAGGAAACACAATTGTTATCAAAATGTTATCACTATAAAAAAACAGCCCAAAAAAGCGCATACCTATCAGCTTTTCTGGGCATAGACTCTTATTCCCATTCGATAGTTCCCGGTGGTTTCGCTGTTATGTCGTACACCACACGGTTAACATCCTCAACTTCACTTAAAATCCTATTTGATATCTTGGCAAGCAGCTCCAAATCGATACGAGCCCAGTCAGCCGTCATCGCATCTTGGCTTGCGACAGCCCTAAGCGCAATGGTGTTTGAATAAGTCCTCTCACCATTCTTGACGCCTGTGCTGCTGACGCCAGGAAAAATAGCAAAGTATTGCCACACTTCTCCTGCTTGGCCAGACTCTTCGATTTCAGTTGTGAAGATAAAGTCTGCTTCCCTCAAAATCTCCAGCTTTTCTTCAGTGATGTCTCCGATTATCCTGATCCCAAGACCAGGTCCTGGGAATGGTTGGCGATTGACGACAGAGCCAGGCAATCCAAGAGCTGCCCCAACTTCCCTTACCTCGTGTTTTAGCAGCTCCCTTAACGGCTCGACTAGCTCAAATGGCATATCTTCAGGCAAACCGCCTACATTGTGGTGGCTCTTGACCAAGCCGCCGCTTGCCGATCCGCTCTCAATTACATCAGAGAGAATTGTGCCCTGGAGGAGGAACTTAGCTCCTTGCTGCTTAATTGATTCTTCATGGAAGACAGCTATAAACTCCTCGCCAATGATTTTTCTCTTCTTCTCGGGATCAGTTATTCCGGCGAGTTTTCCGAGGAAGCGGTCTTTGGCGTCGATGCATATCAAGTTCAAGTCGAAGTTTTTCTCAAATGCTGCTATCACATTTTCTTTCTCGTTCTTTCGCAAGAGTCCATGATCGACTAGGATGCATGTCAAGTTCTTGCCTATAGCCCTGCTGACCAATGCGGCAGAGACCGAGGAGTCCACTCCGCCAGAGAGAGCGCAAATGACCTTCTCATCTCCAATTCGCTCTTTTAAAATTTCCAACTGGTTTGCGATAAACAACTCTGTATTCATCATTTTTTGGCGCAGTATACCACTATTTTAGAAATGGGAAGAATGCGCTGTCTCCTTGTTAAAATAATTAAGGGCTTGCTGTGATTGCGTCTAGCCACTATCCCTTGGGATTTATTAGTCGAATTGTTGGTTAACTAACTATTTAACTAATAAACTCTCTTGAATAATTAGGCGATTCTTTAACTATCGTTATGTCATGGGGATGGCTTTCTTGGAGGGATGCCTGGGTTATTTTCATAAACTGGGTCTTTGTCCTCAGTGTTTCGATATCAGGGCATCCACAGTATCCCATGCCTGCGCGCAAGCCGCCGATCATCTGGAATATGATTTCCGAAATATTGCCCTTGTAAGCAACCATGCCTTCAACGCCTTCAGGGACTAGCTTCTTTTGGCCTTCTTGGAAATACCGGTCGCTGCTGCCTCTCTCCATTGCTCCAATAGACCCCATGCCCCTATAGGATTTATATCTTCTGGCTTGGTAAATAATTGTCTCTCCTGGGCTTTCTTCGCTGCCTGCCAGCAAGCTGCCTATCATTACAGTGGAGGCGCCAGCCCCTAGAGCTTTTGTGATATCCCCCGAATATTTGATTCCGCCATCAGCTATGACAGGGATATTGTACTTGTCAGCAGCCTCGGCGCAGTCCATAACCGCTGTTATCTGCGGGACGCCAATGCCTGTGACAACCCTTGTTGTGCAAATTGAGCCAGGGCCGATACCCACTTTAATGCAATCTGCCCCTGCTTCAATCAGTTCAATTGTCGCCGCTGCTGTAGCGACATTTCCAGCAACGATTTGCAGATCTGGAAAACGGCTCTTTGCTTTTTTGACTGCTTCTATGACGTTAATATGGTGCCCATGGGCTGTGTCTAGGACAACCACATCAACCTTTGCGTCAACCAAAGCAGAAAGCCTGTCCAACATGTCTGAGCCAACTCCTACAGCAGCTCCGGCGAGGAGCCTGCCTTGTGAGTCTTTTGCAGAGTGCGGGTAAAGGATGGTCTTTTCAATGTCCTTGATCGTGATCAATCCTTTGAGGTTAAAATCCTTGTCTACTATGGGAAGCTTCTCCACTTTGTGCTTCTTTAAAATCGACTCGGCTTCTATTAATGTTGTGCCTTCAGGCGCTGTTATCAAGTTGTCTTTTGTCATAGCGTCTTTGATAAGCTTGTCCATGTCACGCTCAAAGCGGACATCGCGGTTGGTTATGATGCCGACAAGTTTTTTGCCCCTCACAATTGGCACGCCGGAAATGTGGTATTTTTCCATAAGCGCCACGGCGTCGCCAACAATATGGTACTCCCCTAAGTAAAAAGGGTCGACGATAACACCATGCTCGCTACGCTTGACTTTGTCTACATTGTCGGCTTGCTCATCAATGGACAAGTTTTTGTGGATAATTCCTATTCCGCCTTGCCTCGCCATAGCAATCGCCAACTTGCTCTCAGTGACAGTGTCCATGCCAGCAGACATAATCGGGATATTGAGCTTAAGGCTTCTGGTCAAGTTTGTTGTTACATCAACCTCAGCGGGTGTTACATTGCTTTTTCCTGGCACAAGCAAAACATCGTCAAATGTTAAGCCTTCCTTTACAATTCTGTTGTTCATAAAATCCCCCATTCAAGCTTGGCAGGCGGTTGCCAAACTATCTGTAAAATAAAAAAATGCGAATCAATCTATCTTCTTTTGCATGATTATATCATTCTGGCAAGAAAACCGCAAAAAGTTTTTTTCAAAACACGGTGGATACATCCAAACAAACCATAATAACACGCGCTTTTTTCACCTGCGTGAAAAAATACTAGAAAAACGGCAATTAGCATCAGGAAATATTTGATATAATAAAAACAAAATGGAAGTGTGGGCAAGCAGTGATGGCTAGATGTGGACTTGTTTTAAGCTCTGATGGAGCCAAAAGCTCCTTTGAGATTGGGGCATGGAGGGCAATCAGGGAATTAGACATTGAAATTACAACAGTAGCTGGCTCTTTTGTCGGGGCGCTTAACGCCGCGCTAATTGCCCAAGGCTCGTTTGACACTGCGGTCAAATTCTGGGGCAGAGCGTTGACATCCCAAATGTTTTATGACACTTCAAGCCTCTTAGTGGAAAAATACACTAATGAATGGTCAATAGTCGATGTCGCCACATTCAGGAAAAGCTTTGCTGATTATATTGGATCGGGAGCCGAGGAGCTGCGGGCACTGAGAGACGCTATTGCATTCCATATTGACGAGAAGACAGTCAGGGTGTCTGGGACATCGCTTTCCTTCGTCTCCCTTGCATTGGACAAGCTGGCTGTACGGCCTATCACATTGGACGAAGTGCCTGATGGACAACTCGCCCACTATTTGCTTGCAGCTACATGCTACCCACAAATTGCCCATTCTACACGGATTTTTGACAGCATGTTTTCAATTGGCCATTCGCCTTTTAAGAGTATCGACATTGACAACGTTGATTTGGTGCTGACCACAGACGAGGTTGCTATCATACCGCCACACTTGCGCCCGTTGGCGACGATTATTAAATCCAATGAGATTCTAGAGTTTTCAGCCCAAGAGTCTCTCGATGCCATTAAACACAAGATCAAAAACGGGCATATCGAAACACTCAAACTATTTGCTAAATCCCTTGGCAACTATTTTTACATTGTCGAGGGGCCCCAAGTTGAATTTGATATTTTTTGCAACAAACTGGGAAGCCCCCTCCCTGCCCACCTAGGCTCGCTGGTGGAGTTTATGCTCTCTACTGACATAAAGAGCCGCAGAACCATACTAAACGCTATGTCTTCCCTCGCTGCCCAAGCAGGCATAGAGAGCGCTGACATTGCCCTTGCCCTTCTAGAGAACATTGGGCGTTTTTTAGGCATAGCAGCCAATGAGAAGCACTCAAAAGACCGTCTGCTCGCTTTGTGTGTGGAGACAAGCAAAAAACTGCTTGAGGCTGCTAAATATTCAATAATGGAACACAACACTTTCGCAGAAATCCTCGCAAATATTGAAGACCCAGGCAACAACTTGCCAGGGCCTGAGCTTTTCATGAAATATTTCCTTTTATTCATCTCAGCCAAGCCCGACAAATACCCCAAACTACAACATTTCTTAAGCTGTTTGCACCAAAAGACCATCTTGGCTTTGGCTACACTATTGTATATCTACTATGCGGCATAACCGCTGCCAATCCCAGTTAAAAGCATAGTAATTTAGTAGAAATTTATGTTGACAACACTTCTGGATCTTACTATAATAATACCATAGTAGTTAACTAGGATTTAAAGGTAAATGAGAATATCAACTAAAGGACGATACGGCCTTCGCGCTTTAATCGACATTGCGGTCAACAGCGAAACTGAGCCAGTATCTATCAGCTCCATTGGGGAGCGCCAATCAGTATCTACAAGTTATCTGGAACAGCTCATTTCCAAGATGAAAAAAGCTGGTTTTTTAGACAGTGTCAGGGGCGTCAACGGAGGTTATATGCTTGCCAGGGCTCCCGAAGAGATTTCAATTGGGGATGTGCTTCGCACATTGGAAGACGGCCTGACACCAGCAAATTGCTTGGGGGATGAATGCGGAAGCGCTGATTTTTGCGTAGAAAAAGTTGTTTGGGAAAGAATAAACGAGAGTGTGAATGCTGCTGTTGACAGTTTGTGGCTGCAAGATCTCATTCAAGCGCAAAAAGAGTTTCAAAACGAGGTAGAACGGGAAAACTGCACCCTTTAATATTTGAAAGTTTGAGTATCTATTTATGATTTATCTGGACAACGCCGCAACAACTATGGCAATGCCTGAAGTTTTGGAGGCAATGGCTCCTTATTTCACACAAGCTTACGCCAACCCATCCAGTGTCTATTCTTTTGCGGCTGATAATAAAAAGGCGATTGATGATGCCCGCCATATCATAGCTGAGTCACTAAATGCGGCTGACAACGAGATCTTTTTTACCGCCGGCGGCACCGAATCCGACAATTGGGCATTAATAGGCGCCTTTGAAGCTAATTCGCAAAAGGGCAGCCATATTATTACAACTCGGATCGAGCACCATGCGGTGCTCCATACATGCGAGTACTTGGAGAGCCGCGGAGCAGAAATCACATATTTGGATGTTGATGAATTTGGAATAATTGACATCAACCAGCTTGAGGCAGCGATAAGGCCCGACACCATACTTGTCACTGTCATGTATGCGAACAATGAAATTGGCACTCTTCAACCGATCAAGGAGATTGGCCAGATAACAAAGAAGCATGGAGTGATTTTCCACACTGACGCAGTGCAAGCATATGCGCATTTGCCCATCGATGTGGATGATCTGAATATAGACTTGCTGTCTGCCAGCGCACATAAGTTATACGGGCCAAAAGGAATTGGTTTTTTATATGTCCGCAAAAGGACGAAGATAGCGAACTTCGTCCATGGCGGAGCCCAAGAGAAGGGCAAAAGGGCAGGCACAGAAAATGTGCCTGGAATTGTGGGATTTGGCGAAGCTGTAAGGCTGGCGATCCCCACGCGTGAAGAGCGCGCAGCCAAAGAAGTAGAATTAAGAGACTACTTGATTGACTCGGTTTTGTCGAGAATCGAATATAGCAGGCTTAACGGCCATAAAAGCCAACGGCTGCCTAACAATGCAAATTTCTCCTTTCAGTTTATTGAAGGGGAATCAATGCTGCTAATGCTCGACATTGCCGGGGTATGCGCTTCAAGCGGATCTGCTTGCACCTCTGGGTCACTCGATCCATCCCATGTGCTATTGGCGATTGGATTGGCCCATGAAACAGCCCATGGCTCGTTGCGGCTCACACTAAACCACACTACTACCAAAGAAGAATTGGATTATGTAGTGGGAAAACTCGAAGAAATTATTATTAAGCTAAGAGCTATGTCACCTTTATATGAAGACCACTTGAAAAGGCAAAAAAACTAAGGGAGAAGAGTATGTCAGTGTACAGCGATAAAGTATTAGATCATTTTGAGAGCCCACGAAATGTTGGAGAGATTGAAAACGCAAGTGGAGTTGGCACCGTCGGCAACGCGAAGTGCGGGGATATAATGCGCATTTTTCTCGATATCGGTGATGATGGCATGATAAATGACGTAAAGTTTAAAACTTTCGGCTGTGGGGCTGCGATAGCAACCAGCAGCATGGCCACCGAGCTTGTAAAAGGCAAAAGCATCCAGGATGCGCTCAAAGTGACCAACAAAGCTGTCATGGAGGCTTTGGATGGATTGCCAACCGCAAAGATCCATTGCTCCTTGCTCGCCGAAGAGGCAATCCACGCTGCATTGTGGGATTATGCCCAAAAAAACGGGCTTGAGATAGAAGGGTTGCAACAACCGAAGTCTGACATACATGAGGATGAGAGCGAAGAAGAAGATTAACCTGTTTGCGGTTTTATAAGCCATACGATTTGGGCAGCATTCGCCGCCCTTTTTATGTGCCTCGAGATTAACTTCACAGAGAACAAGGTTGCCGGGAGCTAGTTGCTTTGCTACACGAAACATAATCTGAACAAAAAAACAAAGTGGCATATGGAAAATAATGCTGTCTGCACTTCTTCTTTTGAAGAAGCGCTATTATACGTTTTTCTGAAGTTTGTTCTTGCATCTTCGGCAGTAAACTGCCATTCCTCACTTTGCCACTTTTCCTCCCGTCATCCTGCCAAGCTTTAGCCGGTCATTTTTTAGTTTGCCTAAACAGTTCTTCTTAGGTTTCCCAAAAGTTGCTTGGACATGGCTAACAGCTCGCACTCGAAGTGGAGCTCAAATCTACGGCTAAGCTGTAGCCTTTCTGCGCTAGCCTTTCGATATCTGTGGAAAAGCGTAATAGCGATCTTCTTCATCCCATGATTTTGGGTAACAACAGAGCTTGCCCATGACACAATAATGGACAGGACGATTCCCAAAAGCAGTACGCGCATTCTGCTTTTGGTTAACTAAGATAGAGGGGTGATGGTTAAAAAATTTGAGGCAAGCCAAATGTCAAACAGAGCAATGGATTTTATTCAAGAATTGCACGGCAAGCCTGGGCGCAATGCAATAAAATAAGTATAATAAAAAAAAGACAAATTAGGAGCGTGTGCCATGGACCAAGAATTGCTTTCAATCGTTGATGGTTTCCAGTTCGACCAAGTGGCGCAGTTTTCAACTTCAATAATCAAGCCGGTAAAATCGCTATATGAGATGTGCTCAAATGGACGTTGCAGAAGCTATAATAGCCGCTATTCGTGCCCGCCTGCCGTAGGCACATTTGAGTCGCTGCAAGTAGAGCTATCTGGCTACAAAGAAGGCATTGTGCTTGGCAAGGTATACCAAATCGGAAGCAACTTTGACTTTGAAGGGATGATTGACGCATCAAGGGAATTTGGCGTTGAAATTGTCGAGCTAAAAAAGGCATTCCAAAATAAAGGCATTGAAGCTATGGTTATGGGGTCTGGAGGATGCAGGGTATGTGAAGAGTGCAGCTATCCTGACGCCCCGTGCCAACATCCCGAAATTATGATACGCTCTATCTCTTGTTTTGGCATCAATGTCGGGCAGGTAGTCCGGGACTGTGGGCTTTCTTACAACAGCGGCGATAGGACTGTAGCTTACTTTAGCTTTGCGCTTAGCAATTAGCCAAGAGCCACGGGTTGGGGCTGTTTGCGATATTCAATAACATAAGTGGATTGCATGGCCCAAACTGCCGCCGTCTACAGCTTGTGGATAGGCAGCTTTGGAGATAATTTCACGTGCCCAGATCTGTGCCTTTTGCAACATCCTTGATGTTTGAAAGATTGTACTATATCTTTTGGCTTAACTTGTTGGCTGTAATAATACTGCATTTCCAAAGAAGATTTTTGCCTTGCTACTACAAATCCAGCATCCATAATTCGCTAAACTAGTGGCACAATCGGAAAGAGAGACGACATCACATTCACCAGTATGATGCAAATACCCAGTCTAGAGCGATTAAGGCATGATGACCGGTATTGCTTTGTCGTTGCCTTGCAATGTAGTGGGATTGTCGTACAGGCAAACCGCATTGCCCTGTCCTCATTTGATGTTCGGGATTTTGCCAAGCAGACGGAACTTGGCAACGCCAGACTTTTCAGGTTCTGCGTTTTTTTTATTTCGATTGGGTAGGACATGCCGCCGTACTCAATGAGTATGTGGATCTCGTTTCTGTCACGGTCGCGGTAGAAATATTGCGGCAAGTCTAATATCCCCATATTGCTAGAGCTTTGGTGATCTCGCCTAAAACGAAGGTTTCTAAGAAAGAAAACACTTGCAGAAAAGAAAATTTTGGCCAACTGAAATATAAAAGCGCAGATGGGTACTGCGCTCTTTATCTTTGATAATTTTTGTTCCACAAACGCATGGCCTTTATAGCTAAAACAGGAAGAGCCTTGTTATTTAGAGGCCAAACAAAGTGTAGGCAAAGTCATTTAGCTGTTGTGACCTTCGCGGCTCTTCGAGTGCCCACTCCTTGTCTTCTTTCATTTCTGCAATAAGCTCGTCAATAGTGAAGTTCATAGATTGTCCTCCTTATTTCCTTCCGTACTCATTCACAAACTTGTATGTGTCAGCCACATTTTGGTTGATGTCGCCCCGGCACAGCCACGACTTGTTGCAGCCGAAGACGAGCCCTCCGCCTGGCCCGACTTCGTCGATGACCTGCTTGGCGTAATCGATGTTCTTCTGTAGCGGCAAAAGCCTCATGTTTTGCATGATGACCCCGCCCATCAATGTATGGTGGTGGCCGATAACCTTGTTGAGGTCTAATATGTCATCGTCGTCGACACGGTTGAACAGGGAGTCTTTTGGCAGGTTCAGGAAGCGGTCGATGAAGGGCAGCCAGTGGCCTTCTATGAAGATGCTAAGCTTGTTGCCTGTTGAGGCAAGCCCATTGATCTGTTTTTCGAAGTATGGCCAGAAAAACTCGTCGAACTGCTTCGGGCTTAGATAGCAGGGGATATGCGCAGGGTAGTTGGCCATAACACCTGTCAGCTTGGTATCCCTGTAGTCGGTTGCACGGACCGCATAGATCACCTCGAGGGCGTCGTGGACCTCTTGGGGGCGCCTTCTAAGATCGGCGATCGTCCCGACAAAGCCGCGCAGGCGGTCAAAGATATAGTCGATCGGGGTAACGAATGGAGCTAGGCCAACAGTGGGGGTTGGGTAGAACCCGTACTCCTCATAAAGTTTCTTTTGTATTTCAGAGACATGGCTCGTTGCCCGCCAGACTCTCTCGTCAATGATTGTTTTCAGCCTTCTAATCGCTTCTTCTTTGTCTGCGCCAAAAAGGCTTGGGAACTTTCTTGGGAGCAGGGTGTCCTTGACGAACTTGTCCATGTCAGCTATGAGCAGAGGGTACTCGTCTGCCTTCATGGTCGGCCTTTGCAAATGCTGCAAGGCTACCCCATCCGGACCCAGGAAGGTCTCAGTCATGTTGTCTAAAGCCTCGTATGTTTTTGGGAAGGCGCTGTAACTGACGTTTCCAGTGTCTGACGGGATGTTGTCGAAAAAGTGCCTGATAACTTTCTCAGTCAACTCAGGGCTATACTCGACTTCCATGAACGTGTAGCCGGCGTAATCCAAGATGGCATTGCTGCCGCTTACATTCTTTGGAATCCAGTCTGGCTCGATGTGGTTGATGGCTTTGTCAAAATTCTCTTTTTGCAAAGCCTGTTTGTTTTCTGCCATGTGTGTTATTCCTCCATGTTTCTTTGTTTTCTTCTTTTGCAACACATTTGGGTTGTTGTTGTATTACCAGTATTATAAACTGTGGCTTGTATTTATCAAACCAAATATTTGGTTAACATAAACAAAACACAAAATTGATACATCAAGAGCACTTTCAGAAATTCTAAAACCGGAGGGAAGCTTGCGCCAAAAGACATAGGGGCAAAGTGCGAGGCGCTTGCCTACAGTTGGATGGGCGGGTGTCTGAGCCTGGAGGAGGCTATTGGCTTAAGCTGCTGTTTTCCACTTTGGTTTTAAAAGCCCACAGGTGTAAAGTTTAAACTTCGCCTGCAGGCTGCTATCGCAACCAGCAGCATGGCTACCGAGCTTGTCAAGGAAAGCCACTCCGGAAACGCCCAAAGTGGCCAACACAGCTGTCAGGAAGGCATGCAGGCACACGATAAGAAAGACAGGCGACATAACACATCCGCCTGTCTGATGCAAATATTTAGCTTAGAGCGGATTTACAGCATGGTGACCGGTAGAGCTTTATCGTTGCCTTGCAGTGTGGCGAGATTGTCGTACTGGCAAACCACGCCGCCCTGTCCCCGTTTGATCTCCGGGATTCTATCAAGCAGGCTGAACCTGGCAACGTCTGGCTTTTCCGGGTCTGCGTGTTTCTTAATTTCGATTGGGTAAAATGTGCCGCCATCCTCAATGAGCATGTCGATCCAGTTTCGATCACGGTCGCGGTAGAAATACAGCGGCAAATCTAATATCCCCATACGCCGCAAGCCCAGTATCTAAAAAATACAGTTTTGGCGCTTTGGCCGTCCGCTTTGTGATATTGTTGTGGTAAGGCTTTAATAGGTAGACAAGGTTGGATGCAACCAATATGGACACCCAACGTTGTGCTGTCGGTTGGCTTACACCCACCTCCCTCTCAATCAAAGCCAGATTAAGAAGCTGTCCGGTGCGGCATGCCATAGCTGTCATAAATTGTGTAAATTTAACTTGGTCAACCACCTGCCCCAAATCACAAACATCTCGTTCAATATAGGTCCTGACATAGGCGGCAAAGCATATCTGCCAGCCATAGCCGGGATTGGCGCTAAGCTCATGGAAGCTGCCACGATGAATGGCGTTCCATATATCGGCATAGGGAAAATCCGCTTGATCCTTTTGTCTATCAACAAAGTACTCATCAGTCGGCAGAAACGGCTTGTGAAATGAAACGCCATACAATTCCCGCAGGGATAACGCTGGAAGATTGGGAATACCGAGCCGTCCCGCCAGAGATTCGCTGACATTCTTCATCATCTCAAACTGCTGGGGGCTGGAAAGGAAAAACTGTCCTTTCTTCTTATCTTTATCCAAAATGATCTTGATTTGCGGGAACAGTTCCTGTGCATGCTGCACCTCGTCTATAAAGACGGGCGGCAGTTTGTCTTTAAAAGAATGTTCCAATCTGTTCGACAGCATTCACAAGCTGGATCTTGTCATCCAGCGCAACATATCCAATATATCCCATGACCATCAACTAGCTTGAGGGAAGCGGCAAGGCCTGAAACCATACTTGTCACTTTCACAAATTGCTTGGATTAATCAAAATGTCTTGCGCAACAACCAAGTAGCGCAAACAAGCAAATTGTCCATATCACATACTCGTTTAGCTGGTTGTTGACATAAGCTTCAAACATCGCATTTTTGCCATGATGTTTTGAAGCAAGCTCTTTTGCCCTGGCAGTGATAAACGCCATGCCCTCGTCAGCACAGCCGGATGCGGGTGTGTTGTTGTCTTTGCCAAAATCAACGCCAACTAACTCCAGCCCTGCCTGCCCAAACAAATCTGCCCATTGTTTTTCCGTCAATAGCTCATAGCTATTTGATTTCAAATCACTCTGTTTTACATTTTCGGGAAGATAGCACTCATCAATGAGCATATGTCCACCTGTGTTGATTACGGCTTTAAGCTTATCGAGCATTTGGGCAGGTTCGCCCAATACAACGCCTGCTGCGCCAAAGACAACAACATCATAGCCTCTTTCATTTGCCACAGCTTCGTTCACATCACCAGTTGCAAAACCGCATAAACCTGCTACGTTGTATTCAGCGGCTTTCTGCAGCGCATATTTAATAAACTCTGGCATTATATCCACACCTTTGACTCTCGCATTAAAGCGCTCTGCGATTCTTACCGAAACAGCCCCTTTGCCGCAGGCCAAATCCAGCACCTTCATCCCAGACGGCACATCAACTTGCTTTTCAATCAAACAGCACATGGCAATAGGGTCGCTTCCAAGCTCCCAGAAGTCTTGGAGCAAATATGGCACAAAGGGCAACAATTCTGTTGTATCCGCTGACAAAGACACTGCCAGTTTATCATCAATTTCCTCTTGCATTTTTCTCCCTGAATAAAATTTGCTGCTTTGTTTACCGTTTTGGCATTTCAAAATCGATGAGCGCTTTGTTTAAAAAGTCATTAAAAGGTTTCATTGTTCTAAAAACCTGGGCTGCCGACGCAGCAAAACCGCTTGCTTGGGCTTGCTCGTCAGCAACCAGTTTTTCAAGATACCAGCTTTTGTTTTTTAACAGTTCGGACAGTGGATGTGCACCATCATACCCCTTGGGCAATTTTTTAAGCGCATCCCCCTTGATTTCAAACTGCCCGCCGCTAATTATCCGGCTAAGCTCATCGCCATTGCCGACAATATAATTTCTCACCATCGAAGTGGCTTCCTTGAACATAGAGGCAAACAGCCCTCCTCCCAAAAACGAATTGCCGCCCGGGGCAATTACGACATAATAGCCAACAGGTATTGGAGCCTTGCCCTTAGATGATATGTGCGCCCTGAATTTTGGATTATATGGCGACTTGTCGTGGGCAAAGCGTGTGTCCCGAGCCAATTTGAACGTCAAGTCTTTTGGGTTGTTGTGTGCAATGCTTTCGTCAAATTCGCTGATATGGGCAATCAGCTGTCCAATAAAATTCTCAAAATCGGCATTGGCCTCTTGGTAGCGCGATTTGTTCAACCGGTACCATTCCCGGTCATTATTTTGTGACAAATCCGATAAATATGCAAATATAGATTCCATAGCGCATTTCCTTAATTTTGTGTTGTTATATGTTACACTTAGCGCTCTTTACATTCTTGCGAGCTCCCGGGGCTGGCTTTCCAACCCTACACCGCCAATTCTAAGGAGCCTTTTGCCGCGCCTGGCATCCAAACAAAATCGCAGCCCTTTAGTCTTTTTGCTGCCGTATATCTAAGCTTCAAACTCACAAATTTGCCTGGTTGCACTTGGCGCAGCTTTATTTTAGAGAAAATTGCCCTTCACTGCCTATTTACATCTACCCTATTTTACCATTTATCGGGCAAGCACTTTTCCAAACAAGCCAACTTCTTGCCAAAACTAGAAATAGGCTCAAAAAGATATTTTTTTCTTGGCAGGGCTATATTCGCAAACTATAAATTTGATGTAAAATGTAAGGTATTCATTCTAGTGCTTGGAGGTAGCCCTTAGATGCAGATCGAAATCAACGAAGAACTGGTAAGGCACCTTGAAAATTCCTCATTCCTTTTATTGAAAGACGATGAAAGGGCCAAGATGGTTGGCCGCTTGTCAGAAAAAATGGTGGCAATCGGGCTAATCGGCTCTCTGGAAACAAACGGCGTTGCCCAATGCAGCACTCCACTAGCAAATGACAATGCATTTAGAAACGATGAGATCGAAGCTTCCCTAGACAGGAAGCTTGTATTGCAAAATGCGGCATTAAAGACCGATGAAGCATTCATTGCTCCCAAGACAGTGGAATAGGCAGAAAGGATAGGCAAATATGCTTGAAATAGGAGCCCAGCAGCTTGCCCTCGAGATCGAAGCCGGAAGAATAAGCGTTGTCGAGGCAACAAACGCATATCTAGACCATATCGAGAAAAACGATAGGCATTATAACACTTTTTTGGCGCTAGACAGGGAAAGAGCACTTAAACGCGCCAGTGAAGTTCAAGAGCAAATCAAAGCGGGCGTGCTCGCCTCCCCCCTTGCAGGCGTTCCAACAGCTTTGATGGACAATATATCAACAAAAGGGATGGCAACAACATGCGCCTCGAAGATGCTTGGAAACTACGAGCCGGCATTTAACGCCTCTGTGGTGGACAAGCTTGAAGAAGCAGGCATGGTTATCCTGGGAAAACTCAACATGGATGAATTTGGAGTTGGCAGCCCAGGGGCGTTCGGCCCGGTGCGCAATCCATGGGACACCAGCCGCTCTGCTGGATCAGGCTCTACCGGCGCAGCAGCGGCAGTCGCCTTCGGCGGATCGCCGCTCAGTGTCGGCACAGACACCACTGGATCCCTTAGGCAATCGTCAGCTTATTGTGGCGTCAGCTGCATAAAACCCACATATGGGCTTGTCTCGAGATATGGCATTGTCGCTAGCGCTTCACTTGACCAAGCAGGCGCTGTTGGAAGAAGCATCCTTGACGCCTCTTGCTTGCTCTCAATTATAAGCGGTCCAGACCAAAAAGACGGGACATGCGTGGCAAGCGAGCCTTTGGAGCTGGCGCAAAACTTCGATGGGCGCCTTGACGGGCTTGTCATTGGCCTAGCCACAAATTGCTTGCCAGGAAAAGTGTCCGCAGAAGTGAAAGCTGCTGTGCTTGAGGCGGCAAAACAACTTGAAGAAGCAGGGGCAGTTGTGGAACCATTCGAAATGCCTTATACAGATTTGGCAGCAGCCGCCGGCTATGTTATATCAGCAGCAGAAGCAGGCTCTGGCCTTTCAAAGTATGATGGGCTGAAATATGGCTTTAGGTCAAAAACAGCAACGAACTTGGACGAGCTTTACAGAGAAAGCCGCAGCGAAGGTTTTGGCTACGAAGTCAAAGAAAGCATTATACTGTCTACCTTGCTGCTTTCATCAGAATACTACGACAGGTATTTTGCCAAAGCGCTGCAAGCGAGAACATTGGTAAAGGACGCAGTAGACAACTTGCTAGCCCGTTTCGATATAATTCTCTCGCCTGTCGCCAATACTACAGCCACTCATCTTGGCGAAACGCGAACAATTGAAGCTGACGCCTTTACAGTTGCCGCAAACCTGGCGGGGTTGCCTGCCGTCTCGCTGCCTTGCGGGTTCGGCGAGGGGAATCTTCCTATCGGATTGCAACTTATGGCAAAACCATTCGCGGACCAACTTATAATCAAAGCAGCAAACGCATACCAAATGCGCACCAGCTACCATACTCAAAGACCGGAGGTGAGCTCATAATGGGATGGGAAACAGTCATTGGGCTTGAAGTCCACACAGAATTGTCGACCAACACCAAAATTTTTTGCGGCTGCGAGATATCTTTCGGAGCTCCGCCAAATACATGCGTATGCCCCTCATGCACAGGCATGCCTGGAGCGCTGCCTAAACTCAACAAGATGGTTGTCGAGTACGCCATGCGGGTTGGCTTGGCTCTTAACTGCACAATTGAGCGGAATAACCGCTTTGACCGCAAAAGCTACTTTTATCCCGATTTGCCCAACGCATACCAGATAACCCAGCTGTACGCCCCAATTTGCACAAATGGGCATTTGGATATCGAAGTCGGCGGCACAACAAAACGCATTGGCATCCGCCAAATCCACATGGAAGAAGATGCCGGAAAACTGGTCCACGACTCGTCTGTTGGAGGCACTTTAGTGGACTACAACCGCTGCGGAGTTCCCCTGTTGGAAATCGTCACAAACCCGGATTTTTCAAACGCATCTGAAGCTGTGGCTTTCCTTGAAAAACTGCGCGAAATTCTCTTGTTCCTCGAAGTCAGCGACTGCAGGATGGAACAAGGGTCTATGAGGGCTGATGTCAATGTCTCCGTGCGCAAGGAGGGGGAGCCTTTGGGCGTAAGGGCAGAGATGAAAAACCTGAACTCCTTCAAGGCTATCACGAGGGCAATCGAATATGAGTCAGCCCGCCATATACAAGTGCTGGAGAATGGAGGGGCCCTTGTCCAAGAAACAAGGAGATGGGATGATGACAAAGGAGCCTCATTTTCTATGCGCTCAAAGGAAAACGCCCAAGACTACAGGTATTTTCCAGATCCAGACTTGCTGCCGGTAAATATCAGCGAAGAATGGCTCGAGTCAGTGAGAAGCAGCCTTCCAGAGCTGGCAAGCCACAAAAGGGAGCGCTATATCGAAACTTTCGGGCTTTCTGAGTATGAATCATCTATCTTGACAAGCCATCGAAATATCGCGGCCCTGTTTGAGGCTATTGCGTCAAACAGCAGCCAGCCAGTGGAATCAGCCCATCTGGTTTCAGGGGAGATAATGCGCTTGATGAACAACACTGCCACGCCTCCTGACGATCTGGCTGTAGACGCAGAAAAAATGTCAACGTTGGTGGGGTTGGTCGCAAATGGGAGGATCAACCGCAAAACCTTCAAAGACGCCATTGAGCTAGTTTTCACCGATGATAGCATCGACCCGGAAAAATATATAGAGGACAACAAGCTCTTGATGGATAGCAGCGATGATGCTGTCAACACAATCGTCGATGCAGTTCTAAGCGAAAATCCAGATGCTGTCAAAGACTACAATGACGGCAAATCCAAAGCCTTTGGTTTTCTTATGGGCCAGGTCATGCGCCAGCTTGCAGGGAAAGGCAACCCTGATTTGGTGCGCAAAGCGCTCACAAATGCCTTGGACAGCTAACTTCAGCCATTTTATCATTAAAAGAATGCCTCATTTGCGCCTGTGGCTCAATTGAGGCATTTTGCATGTTAGTTCCACAGATGGAAAATGCCCTCATTTTTCGCTTCTTTTGCAAGTATCAAAAACAGCGGGAACAGCAAAATGCCTAAAATGCCCATAAGCCGCACCCCAAAATACATTGACAAGAGCATAGTAAAAGGCGGCAATCCTATCCGGTTCCCGACCAGGTTTGGCTCTATGACGTTTCTTGCTATGTATATTATCAAATACAAGACCAGCAAGCCCACCCCAAAGGCTGTATTGCCTCCAATTGCCGCAGCCAAGCCCCAAGGAATGAGCACAGCGCCTACACCCAATGCAGGCAAGATGTCAAATAGGGCAATCGCCATTGCGAGGGCAATATTATGGTTCACGTCGAGTAGCCAAAAACCTACAGCAAGCTCCATAAAAGTTATTGCCATAATCAGCAAGTATGACTGGAGCATTTTTAGTGTCGTAGAGGCAAAAGTGCGCCATACCCCCTTTGCCGCGCTTAGGTGCCGCTCAGGTATTTGGCGCCCCACAAACGAGGTTATCCTTGCATAGTCGTTGGTGATGAAGAATGTGGAAACCAAAGTGATCGAAAACGTAAGGAAAAAAGATGGCACTTTTGTCGCTTGGCTTGCTGTCCAGCCCAAAAGCTGGGAAGACAGCGCAAAAAGCCAACTCTGCAAATTTGCAGCCAGCTCTGTTATGAGTTTTCGCATCACACTTTCAATGTCGACCGGCACAGCAACCATAAGTCGCTCAAAACCTTCATTTATCGAATCCCTCGCCAACGGAAAGTTTTCGGAGATCCAACTTGAAAAAATCGACAGGACAACATTGATCCCAGCCGCAAACCGCGCCAAAAGCCATATAAACAAACCGACTATTATTAAAATTGTCGAAAAAGTGATAATTGACTCAACAATCTTGCGCTTTACATTAGCGTGTTTGATGATAAAATTGATCGGTTCTTGCAACAATGTCGACAGGATGAAAGCCAGCAGGAAAGGCAAAAACCACCCGAGGACATATTTGAAACAGGCATACGCGATTGCGAGGATGATGCCCCAAAATACAACGTCAACTATAAACCTATATTTTTTGTCCGTTGTCATAGCAACCCCACATTAATCGCATAGAATATCGGTTTATTAGCTTTACGCTGCATTATGCGAAGATATGCAATGATCCTGGGCACAAAAGCATTTAATGCGCATCTTCCCATATTTGGCGCTTGCTGCCAATAATTATTGTCAAAACTCTCCCGCCTCAGTTTAAAACAACCCTCGCAAAAACGGTAGATTATAATTTCAAAAGAAAATATGCTATTATCTAAAGGCAAACAAAATAACTCGGCGCTCTTGGCTCCATATTCAATTTGTACACTTAAAAATAACACTGTTAAGCGATAATCGAAATGGCATAAGATAGAACCGAGAGGTTTATTTATGTCAATAAACCTCCACTTGGGCTTTTAAAGCGGGGGTTTGCGCCCTTGTCAACTAGCCTATGCCCAGGCTGGCTACGTTGCTGAAGATCTAAGCGCCGAGGGGCGCCTCCCACAATCCCATGATCTATGGGGCATAGCCAAACAGCCCTGATAGGTGGGGACAGCGCTTTGTGTGCCAAGCCTTTGATGACTTTGGGAAAGTGGAATTAACCCTGGTGGTTAAGAGGCTTATATCATTATACAGCTACAGGCGAAAAGGCAACGCCTTCGCTATACAAGAAATTACTAGCCGAAAGGAGGCGCGATTCCCCCCCGCCTAGCAGCGGCCAATGCCGCCGATTAAGGAAAGGGTATCCTCGCGCAGGAATGATGGAAAAAGTGCCAGAAATATTTGGAAGCATGGTTTTTAACGAGTCAGTGATGAGAGACAAGCTCCCAAAAGAAATTTACAACGCATTGAAAAAAACCATGTCCCAAGGCACTCAATTGGAGCTGGATGTCGCAAACGTGGTCGCGGCAGCAATGAAAGACTGGGCTGTTGAAAAGGGCGCGAACCACTTTACCCACTGGTTTCAGCCAATGACAGGAATTACAGCTGAAAAACATGATTGCTTTATCACCCCTGCCGGCGAAGGCAAAGTAATTATGGAGTTTTCTGGCAAAGAGCTTGTAAGGGGCGAGTCAGACGCTTCCAGCTTTCCTTCCGGCGGTTTGAGGGCAACCTTCGAAGCCAGGGGCTATACTGTTTGGGATATTACTTCATATGCATTTATCAAAAACAACACTCTCTACATCCCGACAGCATTCTGCTCATACTCCGGCGAAGCGCTTGATAAAAAGACTCCCCTGCTTCGCTCTATGGAAACGCTAGACAAACAAGCCATGCGAATCCTCAAACTTTTTGGCAACACATCCACAAAACGTGTTGTGGCGACAGTAGGGGCAGAGCAGGAATACTTTTTGGTCGACAAAGAAGTGTACCTAAGCAGGCCTGACTTAGTGCTGACTGGAAGGACATTAATTGGGTCCCGGCCGCCAAAAGGCCAAGAACTTGGCGACCACTATTTTGGGAGCATAAAACCCCGGGTTTCTGCCTTTATGAACGAGCTGGAGGTAGAGTTATGGAAACTCGGCGTTTATGCGAAGACAAAACATAACGAGTCTGCCCCTGCGCAGCATGAGCTGGCGCCAATATTCACAACAACAAACATAGCCACTGACCACAACCAGTTGATTATGGAATTGATGAAGAGTGTGGCAAACAAGCATAACATGGCTTGCCTGCTGCACGAAAAACCTTTTGAGGGCGTAAATGGCAGCGGCAAGCACAACAACTGGTCCTTAGCCACAGACAGCGGCGTGAACTTGTTTGAGCCTGGTGAAACCCCCTATGAGAATGCCCAATTCCTCTTGTTTCTTGTGGCAGTGATAAAAGCTGTTGACGACTACCAGGATTTGCTCAGATTTTCTGTGGCAAATGCAGGAAACGACCATAGGCTAGGCGCAAACGAGGCTCCTCCTGCCATTGTCTCCATGTTTTTAGGCCAGGAGCTTGTGGAAGTCTTAGAAGCATTGGAGTCCGGCTTAGACTATTTCAATAATTACGAACACCAAATGGAGCTTGGCGTTACTGTCTTGCCAAATTTCCCAAAAGATACAACTGACCGCAACAGGACATCGCCATTCGCTTTTACGGGCAACAAGTTTGAGTTTAGGATGGTTGGCTCGACGTTTTCTATTGCAGAGCCGAACATCGTGCTCAACACAGTTGCTGCAGAAGTATTGAGGCAATTCGCCGACCAGCTTGAGGAGTCGGAAGACTTCAACAGCGATTTGGCTGCGATTATAAAAAAGACTTATAGCGAACATAAAAGGATAATCTTTGATGGCAACAACTACTCTACTGAGTGGGTAGAGGAAGCTTTGGATCGAGGCTTGTCAAACTTGCACACAACCGTTGAAGCGCTGCCGGCATTCGTGTCTGAAAAGAGCATAGATGTCTTCACACGCCACAATGTTTTCACAAAAACAGAAATCCTCTCCAGATACGAGATACTAATGGAAAGCTATTGCAAGACAATCCATATTGAAGCGTTGACACTTGTAGACATGGTCAAAGCCCAAATTATCCCGGCTTGCATTGACTACCAGCTTGAACTTGGCAAACTGATGGAGCTGAAAAAATCTGTTGGAGGCAAGCTCAGTGTCTACCTGGAATTGCAGCTAATGGAGAACATTTCTTCCTTGTCTGAAGGCATGCTTGAAAAGCTCAACCAGTTGGAGGATGCTATATTAAATTCAAAAGATCCACGGGACACATTGGCGCAATCCAGGTTTTACCGCAATGAAATTTTGCTTGTGATGGAAGAGCTTAGATATTATGTCGATGAGTTGGAAACCTTGGTTGCCCGAAAGCACTGGCCGTTCCCGACTTACGCCCAAATACTTAACAGCATTATTTAATAATCACGTCGAGAATTCCCAACTTAATGCTGTTGGGCTATGTTGCTTTTCCTGCAAGCATTAAAGGCTCTGCGTGGATCTTGGTATCCAACCCAGGAGTTCGTGGAGTTGGTGTTTTCCCGCTGCAAATTCCAAAGATGCTTTCTTAACTCGATAGCACCTTTGGAATTTTTTAGTGTGCTGATGGCGATAATGCTCTTGGAATGCCAAGGTTAGCATCATTCCACGTTACAAAACCATTTTGAATACTTTGCGACCAATGAAAAATAATCCGGGAGTACTGTGAAAGCTAAAAACCGCATAACTATCGTAAAAACAGCGAGAATAAGCTGTAATTATCGCGAAGAAACTAAGCCAAAAACCCAGTTGCAATCGTTTAGCCGCTTGCGCTTCCAAATTGTTGCCGCTGAAGTTATCAACATGGATATATTTACCAGCCACAGCCACATATTCAACAGCTGTCCAAATTTGAAGTTACCGAGCGCTCCCTAATTATCCCTCATACATGACAGCAATTGTTCGAAATCTAGTGAAGCTAAATAGTTCTAAATATTACAATAATCTCCACAACCTCTTACTATTTTTTACAAGAGGCAAAACTGGCTGCAAAATTTTAGTGCTACAAGTTTGGATTTCAAGAATAAAAGTAAACTTGAAGCAAGTCGTCCGCTATTTTGCGGATATTATTGGGATTTAGTGTTGCAATTCACCTTTTGGGAACCTATTTTGTCTTGAAGTGTCAAGCCGTGTAAAATTGACAAAAGGGAGCATTTATTATACAATCGTAAAAAGGACTACTTAAGGAAAGTGGATACGGCTTTATGAAAAACAAGAGCTTGATATCTACAAAGGGCAAAAAGGAATCTAGTAAACCCAAGCCAGCACCTGAGAGATATACCATTGCGATAAAATTATCAATATTAGCAAGTCTTTTACCCAGTGCTTAGACTTAGTATTTACGGGTTTAGACTCTTGCTGTGGCAGCGGACAAGCTTTTTGTGAAATATTATAAACCCTGTCCATGTGGCTCATCACCATCTTTGTATTTTTTCCTTATCGGCTCAAGCCACAGCCTAAGGCTTTTTCAACAACTGCTCCGCTTCTTGTTGCTTGGGTTTTAAGGAGAAAATGACCTGCATAGCCATTTTCTTTGAGTATGCCTTTGCAGCCATTTTTGGCTTTTGGCTAGCAATTCAATGCGCTCCTGCCTGAAAGGCTGTACTGCCCTTTAGCCATAGTTGCTCTAGCCCCCATGGCTCCGCTTTGTTTCTGCCCGTCGTGTTTTTTTTTGCTAATTCTCCTTTGAACAAATCGTTAGCCAAAAATTACACGACAAATATCTAGGATTTACTGCATATTTTTTAAAATGAGAGGTCATAATCAATGAAACGAAGAAAATTAATACTGTTACTACTGGCAATGGTCTTGCTTATGTTTTCGATGTTGTCCGGTTGCGCCAAAAAAGAGCAAACCGCAGCAAATAAATGGGGTATAGACAAATTTGTGGTGGTGCAGCTGCCCCGTGATGGCAACCCGGAACTATACGCATACTGGAGATTTTTTGAAGACGCTCTGTCCGAAGTTATCGGTATACCGGTAGAGGAGATTATTGGCACAGATTACACCGCTTGTATCGAAGCCATGAGAACCGGGCATGCCCATTTGGCTGACTTCGGCCCCTTGGCTTATACTTTCGCCAGAGAAAGGGCGGACGCTGAAGCCCTGGTCAACTGGGGCGTGTGGGACGTGGAGGCGCAGGAGTACAACGTCGGGTTTTATGGCATGGTCATCGTCCGGGCAGATTCAGATATTTATACCTTTGATGATTTGGTCGGGCGCTCCTTTGCATTTACAGACCCCGCGTCGACCTCAGGCTATCTCGTTCCCGGCCATGAGCTTCTCACGTACTTCCATGCCAATGGATACCCAGACCTGACTTTCGACGAGCTGCAAACTAACGGAAAATTCTTTTCGGCGGCAACCTTCTCTGGCTCACACCAAAACTCGATCAATTCGGTATACCTCGGAGACATTGACGCAGCCGGTGTCGCCAATACAACATTTGAAAGCTTGGTAAGAAGAGGATTGGTTGAAGAATCAGAAATCCGTATAATCAGCAAGTCCCCGATGATACCCCAAGACCCCTACGCAATTAAAGGGACCCTTCCTCAAGAACTCAAAGACCTGGTTTTGCAATTCCTGCTGGATTTTGACGATCCCCGCTTTTTCGGCGGCTATGCCGGCGCACCATCTGATAAAGACCGTTTTCTAAGGGTCGAGGACAGCGCATACGATTATTTGCAAGAGTTGCGCGACACATACAACTTGTCTGAGTAATCAATCCACAGTATAAACTTTAATTGGTTACAAGCTTACTACTATATAAGATAAGGGGTATATGTTTTGATAAACAGCTCAATTTACAGTAATGATGCTATTCTCTCAGTAAAGGGCTTAAAAAAGTATTACGGCGCGACTAAAGCCGTAGACGATGTAGATTTCGACATTAAACCTGGAGAGATTGTCAGCATTATTGGACGCAGCGGCGCAGGAAAATCAACTGTCATGCGCTGCATCAACAGGCTCGTTCTACGGGATGAGGGAAGTATCACTTTCGAAGGGATGGAAATCACGAACAAAATGAGCCCTAAACAGCTTCGCGAGGCAAGGAGCAGGATAGGTTTCATTTTCCAAAACTATAATTTGGTATATAGGCTGACAGTATTCCAGAATGTGATGCATGGGCGGCTGGGGTATATGTCGACTTTGGACGGCGTTTTAGGCAGATACAGTGAAGAAGACAAAATGAAAGCCTACAACATTATAGAGACTCTCGGGTTGAATGAACAGCTTTACCAACGGGCCGCCGACTTGTCCGGAGGCCAAAAACAACGCGTGGCTATTGCAAGGGCGCTTATGCAAGAGCCATCCTTGCTCATGTGCGACGAGCCGATTGCTTCGCTTGATCCAGTCACCAGCCGGACGATAATGGAGCTTATCGTCAGCCAAGCTAGAGAGCGGGGTATTGCCTGTCTAATTAACCTGCACCAAGTGGATTTCGCGAAGGAATATTCCACCCGAATCATTGGGATGAGAGATGGAAAACTTGTTTTCGACGGCTCCAGCGCCATTCTAACCGATGATATGATTTCCTATATTTACAAAGGTGACGACAACAGGCTAGGCAATCAAAGCGTCGACATGCAAATCAGCAATAAGCCTGTAGAGGAGTACAATATTGTCTGACTATAAAACGATTCCAAAAAAAATAAAGGAGCAGCGGAAGTTTTATGCTATCACATTCACTGTCATAGCCTTGCTGTATATAATCGCAACGATTCAGACGAAGTTCAATCCCTTTGATTTCTTTTTTAAGATGGGCAACTTCTTTGATTTTTTGCTAAATGAGCTGCTGCCCCCAAATTTCGAGCTGTCAGGCGGTTTGGGCTTAATAAGCTTAGTGATGCAAAATATCGGAATGTCCATTATTCCCACTTTTTTTGGCGGGATTATTGCATTTTGCCTTAGCTTCCTGACCTCATATTCAACAGCTCCAAATAGGGTGATAGCCATAATACTAAGAGGCTTAGCTTCTTTTCAACGCAATCTACCCAGCGCGATTTGGCTGATGATTCTAGTTATGGCTTTCGGTATCGGAACAACAGTTGGTGTGCTCGCACTAACGATTAATACCATTGGCTATCTGCTCAGGGGGTTTGCTGATGTGCTTGATGAAGTGGGCAAAGAAAGCATGGAAGCTATCGATAGTGTAGGCGCCAGATATTTGCCGAAGCTGTTCCAGTGCGTAATCCCAGCCGCGCTGCCTGGTTTTATTTCTTGGCTGCTTTATGCTATCGAGATTAACATTTTATCCTCGACTGTCATCGGAGCAGTAGGCGGTGGCGGAATAGGCATGATTATGATGAGCCATTGGAAACTATTTCGATTTAGGACCTCATTTGGCATCATACTCGCGCTTGCGGTGACTGTAATTGTAGTTAACTCCCTCACGGACTATCTCAGGAAGAGGGTGATAAGGTGAAAACATCTGGCAATTCACAGTCAAATGCAGTTATCCGCCGCGGCAAGATAATGCTTCATAATCCTGCCTATACCCGCCCGCTTACGATATTTTTCCTTGCATTTACAGCAATAACAATTGTATGTTTGCTCTTCTTCCCTTTCGACTGGATGCAGATAGTAGGACGGGTGGGAAACCTTAAACAGGCGATTGCAAGAATGGGCGCCATCATCGCAGCAGATGCGCCTTTCGACAATTTCCAGCACACATTGCGTTCATTTTTTGAGAGCATATGGGTGGCGGTGCTTGCCACTATCTATAGCGCGATTTTTGGATTGGTTTTCGCTGTCCTTATGGCGAGGAATATCACGCCGCTGAAATTCATATCTCCTGTACTTGGCGCAGTTTTTACTTTGATAAGGTCGATACCATCTTTCATATGGGTACTCATGGTCTTAGTTAGCTTGGGCTTCGGACCCGCTCCTGGCATTACCGGCCTATGTATCGTTTCTACGGCGACTTTCGCTAGGCTTTTTTCCCACTCTTTTGAAGAGATTGGACCAGAGACACTGGAAGCCATCGCTTCAACAGGCGCGAATAGAACCAAAGTCTTTTTCGCTGTTGTATTGCCCTCGTCAATGACTTCTATAATTGCGTGGATGACAACAAGCTTAGAGGGGAACTTTCGGGCTTCTATGATGCTTGGCCTTGTGGGCGCCGGCGGGATAGGTTATGCGATTACAGCTGCTCTAGCTGCTTATCGATACGCAAAAGCCCTTGTTGCAATTGGCATCGTTATCGTGTTTACATTCGCTGTCGAAATTATATTTAATAAGATAAAGGAAAAGCTAAAGATCTAAAGAAAGCAGTTTTATACAGGATATTACGCCAAACCTAATAGCGCCTCTTGAAGGCTCACATGAAACCGCTGAATACATTAGGGGACCGAAAGACCCAAATGTTGCTTCTGATCGGTTTTTGGATAAAAATTGAAGGGGCTTGATGCCATAATCCTTTGCATAACACAGCTGGTTATGGCTTCAAACGTCCCTGCCCTGCCCCTATCTTACAGCTCCCTCCATAAACCGGAACCCCTGCCCAGTCTGGAGGCGCGTAGCTATTTCTGGCTCCGTGCCCTCTTCCCCATCAAGCTTGCCGTTAACAACCACCTCTGTGATTACAGCCTCAGAGCCTCATTTGCGCATCCAAAAGATGCTCTGCCATACCAAATCGCATGGAAGTATTGTGGAAGCGCAGGCCAAGTCAAATGCCGGCATCAACCTGCATTTCTATATCATCCCTGCCGAGGAACGCGAAAGCCGCCATAATAACTTGTTTGCCTGGCTCAGTGTATTTTTTCACATAGCCCCGCTCTTGCATCTGCGCCATGCCTTCGCTCAAAGCTTTTTCAAAACTATCTTTTTTTGCTTCCGGAGAAGTGTCCTGTTCTGCCTTCACATACTTGAATTCCATCACATATACTTTATCGCCAAGCTCAAGAACCGCGTCGATCCTGCCGCGGGATGTTGGTACTTCAACTTCAAAATCAAACCCCCGGAGGCTCAATACAGTGTAGAATATTGAATGATAGTAGGCCTCAAGCCCGACATGGAGATGGCAGGGTATCGATGCGAAGAGGGCTCTTAACAAACTCCAGCATATTTTGAAGATCGCCAGTTTTCAGCGATTCCTTTTTCTGCAAGTACGCGCTTTCCGTAAATGTTTCGCTTTGTTCCGTAAATTCGGCGACAACACCCAGGTGAAGCGCTTCTTCTACTTCGAAGTTTGGTATCTTCAGAAGGCAGGTTTCGTAACCGGTGTCGAATCTCTTTTCTTTTATGGTGAGGTAGCCGGATTGGTATAAAAGGGGCTCCGCCTCGATTTTCCTGATATCGGATTTGTCGAGCACCCTTTCGCTTATGACCAGGTTTTTTAGCGACAGGAAAGATTCCGGTTTGCTCTTGAGGAGGCTTATGAGGAACGATGGCGTCCCGCTTGAGAACCAATAACCAGCGAACCTCTCGTGCGAGAAAAAGCTTAGCAGCGAGAAAGGGTTAATCATGCGGGTCTGTCCATCCCAAGAGTATCCGTCATACCATGCCAGCACCTGGTCGCGTGTATTGCCATAATGCCTTAATTCCTCGAGGGTTGACAGATGCGCGATATGCTCCCCAAAGCAGCGGTCCAGATCCTCTACTTCGATTCCACAGAGGTTGGCGTATTTTTTGTCAATGTTATGTCCATCATGTTGTTCATTTCTGAAAATATGGATGATTTTGAGAATTTGGACACGCCTGTGACAAAGGCCATCCGGATGTGTGGATCCATTGATTTGAGTATGCCGTAGAAGCTCTTCAATACCTTCCTGTTTGCTTCTGAAGCATCTGGATTATCAAGGTGGTCCAAAATTGGTTTGTCGTATTCGTCTATAAGGACAACGACCCTTTGGCCGTGCTTAATATGCAGCTCTTCGATGAGGGTCTTGAATATGGCGGGGGGGGTCTTGTATTCAAAGCTAAAACCTTCGAGCCTCACCCGTTTCATTAATTCAATCGAAAGCTCGTTCTCAAGCGCTTCATCTGTCTTATTTGCTATGTTGCCCATGTCAATGCGGATTACAGGATGCTTTTCAAACCCATAGTCCGAGTTGTATATCCACAAGCCCTTAAATAGCTCCCGGTCGCCGCTGAAAGCCTCGGCTATTGCGTCAAGCAACAGCGACCTTCCGAACCGCCTGGGCCTCGAGAGAAAATAGTAACTGTGATCGTTGATAGGATTGTAAACGAACTGTGTCTTGTCAACATAGAGATAACCGTTTTCAATTATCTTTCGGAAGTTTTATATTCCAAGCGGCAATTTTTTATTCCGGCAATCCTCCCATATTGGATGTACTGCTGAAGAGGCATGGGTCTTCTAAAATCCTTCTTGACACTTTTGAAGGGGCCGAGTCTCGAGAGGCAGGCTTAGAGCCATTCCATGGAGCCTTATTGTTTCTCCACATAGATGCCTGCATCCGCCTCTCGCCTAAATGTATGTTCAAGTTGATTATACAATATTCACCTCCAAGCAAGGATTTTTTGAAAAAAATGAGGCTAGATTTCTTTGCTGCACTTGCTGGTTTTACATGGTTTCTGCCATATTCATAACACAATTTACATCAGAATCGATAAAACCGGTTGGCTTGGGCGATCCATACAGAAAAGCATGATTGCCTACAGAGGTGGAATTACTGGCTCGCACCCCATTACACCAGGAGCATCCGTTTCGTGGCGAGATTCGAAAAACGGCATTTACGAAAAGCTTAAGCGCTGTTTTGATTGTTAGTCGAATGTGGAGAAGTAAGTATTTACTGGACTTTTCAAGCGCATGATTATAGATTTGGGCAAAAAAACCGAAGCCGGGAATGATGATGAAATCAAGGGCTGATAGTGCTATGGCAAACATTGATACCATTGGCAGCGAATATCCATTGCTGGCATTATTCGAGGCCATCCCACCATTTATGTCGGTATTTCTCTATATCAGCATATAAAACTATCTCGCCAATGAGTGGCGTTATGATGAGAATACTAGAACCATCCGCCTGTTCAACCAGCAACTGGGGCGGGTCGAACCAATTATGGTTTGATATAACAAAAGCGCCCCAATGGACAGGCATGACCCATTTCGCATGGACATCCCCGGCCGCCATAAACGCTTGCTTTGGGTTCATATGGGACTGGGGCCACTGCACATTGTACTGGCCTGTATCTGATATAAATAAATCAATGGCGCCATACCTATTAAATATTTCGATAAATATATCCTCGTCGTAACCACAATCACCAGTAAAATATGAAGTGTATTTCCCGTCATTTAACACAAAGCCGCCCCACAAAGTCTGACCTGCCTTAAAAGGATTCCTGATAGCATAATGCAACGCCGGCACAAATGCGAACTGTACATCGTTTATATAGGCATCTTCCCACCATGCCATATTAGTGATCTTGCTTTCATCCACGCCCCAGCCCATTAAGTAAGCCTCAACGCCTAATGGAACCAAGTACTGCCCGACTTTCTCATCCATTTGCCTAATGCTGTTGTAGTCCAAGTGGTCGTAATGGCCATGCGATATTAGCACAACATCTATATTCGGAAGGCTTTCAATCGTTATCGGTATTTCTGAAAATCTTCTGGAGCCTACAAACGATACTGGGGAAGCGATATTGCTAAATATAGGATCAATGAGTATGTTCATCCCCCCTTTTTGAATTAGCAGGGAAGAATGCCCCAGCCAAGTAATGGTTGGTTCTGTTTCATTCGCTGGCGGAATGCTCTCACGCTTTATGACAGGGATTTGCCCTGTTGGCTGTACATGCTCGCCGCTCTTTTCGGACTGGTTGCCGCTCATCGTTCTGTACTCGTTCATATTGCGAAACCGGCCATCAACGCAATAAGGAGTGCGCTGTGCATACTCTGCCCGCATTGCTCTTGTGGGATATCGGCCAATGCTGGGATAAAAAGTGACAGACAAGAAAATGAGGGCGAAAATGATTAGTATAATTATAAATAGCCACATGATCACTTTCACTCCCCTCCTTGTTACCTTTCTGGTTGCCATAGTTGCTCTTTCTTTTTGGTAGTTTTTTATTTACGGTTGCGGGTATTCGTAAATTTGCCCCAAATTATTCCTCATAACAACCTTTTCATCATCTATAGAAACGATGTACTCAGGATTTATCGGGATTTTCCCTCCACCTCCCGGTGCGTCAATCACAAACTTTGGAATTGCAAATCCGGTAATGCTCCCTGTCAGATCCCCAATGATTTTAATGCCAGTTCTCACATCTGTCCTGAAGTGATGCAAGCCCACACTCATATCGCATTGGTAGAGGTAATAAGGCCGAACTCTTGCCTTGACAAGTCCAAGCATTAGAGCCTTTATTGTCTCGGTGTTATCATTTATGCCTTTAAGCAGCACGCTCTGGTTTCCCAATGGAATGCCTGCATCAACAATCTCGGCGCAAGCCTTGATCGACTCGCGGGTCAGTTCTGTGGGATGGTTAAAATGTGTGTTGATCCAGATAGGCTGGTATTTTTTCAACATGGATAGCAGGGCCGAGGTCACACGCATAGGCATAGTGACAGGAACCCTTGTGCCTATGCGGATGATCTCCACATGCTCAATCTCACGCAACTGTGAGAAAATTGTTTCTAACCGGTCATCAGAAAGCGTCAATGGATCACCGCCAGATACAAGCACATCACGGATTTCAGGTTTTTTCCTGATATACTCGATTGATTCGTTTATCTCCTCATCGCTTATCGGGTCATCTTCCTCACCCACAAGCCGCCTGCGGGTACAGTGGCGGCAGTACATAGAACAGCATTGAGTCACTAAAAAGAGCGCCCTGTCTGAATATCTGTGTACCATGTTCTTTACAGGGCTGGCGATGTCCTCATTGAGAGGGTCAGCCATATCCCAAGGGAAAGGCTGCGTTTCGTTTACTGACGGCACAGCCTGCGCCCGGATAGGGTCGTTTGGGTCATCTGGGTCGATCAACGAAGCGTAGTAAGGCGTCATCGCCATCCGAAACCTTTCAAGGCACACCGAAATATCCGCTTTCTCAGCTTCGGATAGGCCAATCACACAAGATAACCGGTCAGCATCCATAATACGGTTATTGTACTGCCAGTGCCAATCATTCCACTCTGGCGATTCTTCATTGACGCCAAACATTTCGAATATACGGCTATTTTCTCTATTCATCATTCTTACGCGAGGATACCCTTTCTTCATGCGGTAACATAGACTACTGCCAAGCGGGTGAGGAATCGCGCCTCCTATGTAGCCTTCCTCAAAGCCAATAGAGTATTGCTGTTTTCTATTAATTCAGCGCTGCATGGCAGCGCCAGTCAAGTCCACTTGCTCAAGGTTTGCGCGCACAGCACTCTCCCTGCCCGTCAGGGCTGTTTAACTATGCACTATAGAGCGAGGAGCTAGTGGAGTACCCCTTGGTTCTTATTTCTTAAGCAACGTGCCAGCCAAGGCTTAGGCTAGGCTATCCAACAAAGACCCGCTTCAACACCATAGAGCGTAAATGGAAGGTTATTGATTCTGTATCGCTTTATAGCACAATTCCGTATCGCTTGATAGCACATCTAAGCATAGCACAGATAAGGTCATCATAATTTATCCCGTTGTATTCCGCCATCATTGGAAAGTCGCTATAGCCCGGCGCCAACCCCGGAAGCGGATTTATCTCTATGAAAAATATACGCCCATCCTCGGATAGACGGAAATCGACTCTGGCAAAATCCAGGCAGCCGAGCGTTTTAAAGACAGTTTCAGCATCGCGTTTCATCTTAGCTATTAATTCCAAGGAAAGATCAGGCGGGCATTTATAGGAGATATAATCCCTGTAGTTCTTCTTGACTTCAAAGCTGTAAACCTTATATTGTCCTCTTAGCTTGTGGTAAATGATCTCCATTGGCTCAAAGACACGAATGTCAGGCCCATTCCCAATGATCCCCACCGTAAACTCTCTTCCATCAATGTATTGCTCCAACAGCAAACTGCCTGCGCAGTCCTGCGCTAACTGGTCCACAAGCTCTAATAATCGCGGCATATCTTCTGCCACGCAGTCGTCGGGAATGCCTTTGCTTGACCCCTCAGAGTTTGGCTTCACAAGCACTGGAAACGGCAGATCGCATGATAATTCAGGTCCCTGGTCTTGAATGACGAAAAAAGCAGGCGTTTCTACGCCGCAGCTTTGGACAATCCTTTTTGTCATAGCTTTGTCCAAAGCAACCGAAAGCGCAGCTGCATCCGAGCCTGTGTATGGAATCCCATAATATTCGAGTATAGCCGGGATCTGTGCCTCTCTGCTTCTGCCGGAGCGACCTTCCGTGATATTAAACACTAAACCAGGCGACGCTGTTTCCAGCTTGTGGGGAAATCCCTCGGTCGCCTCCAGTATGATTGTTTCAACTCCACAATTTCTCAGCGCGGCGCTTATCGCCTCGATCGTTTCCGGCTCGTCAAATTCAGCCTCGGCGTCAGTTGACCTGTCAGTTTTGATATTGCAGGCTATAGCCACTCGCAAAACATCAGATTTTTTCATGCCATGCCTCCGTTTCGATAATTCCGTCCCGGTTGCGAAATACTGCCGGATCATTCCTATAACTTGTCAAACGACCGTCGCTGCCAGCACTATAAAAACCGCCGGTCGACAGTCCGTAGCCTTTTGCGCCGGCTCCCATCAGGCTTAGAGCGCATTTTAATTCCTTCCAGCCCTCGTCCTCGCAATGCGTATCAAACGTCATCGGAACGAAGTTCAGGCATTCAAAAAGGCTTGCGGTGCTGTCATCATCCTCAACATCCCAATGAACCCAATTGCGGCCCATCATAATACAACCGGCAGATACCCCGAAAAACGGCTTGCCAGAGTTATGCAATTCAGCCAGAAATACGTCAAGGCCTGTTTTTCTTAGCGGCAAGATTCCATCCTCTACCTCTCCACCAGACAAGAATACAATATCCGCCTCAGACAGTATCTGCTTTGCCATTTGCGTGTCCGCGCCCTTGCTGGCAATCGGGACTAGGGTGACTTTTCCCGCGCCCGCCTTAAGCATCGGGCTTTTCATGAACTGGAAAAACACCTTGTTGTCGCCATTCGCCGTACCCACATAAGCAATCTTCGGATTCAGCTTTTCACTAGCATCAAGCACTGTGCGGAAATCCTGTTCCATCTGCTTCACATCCCGGGGGCGTCCCCCTGGTATCAAATATATGGGTCCCAAACTCATACAAACAGCCCTCCTTCGTCAAATTCAAAGTTTGCCTGCGTGCGCCTATATTTGCCCGCAGGTCCCGGAAGGATGTCAGCGACAATTTGGATGTCGAAATTGCCATCTCTGCCGTATACATTTTCCAGAGCAAAACGAAGCCCGGCTTGCGCAGCTATTCGGTCCGCTTTGGGGGATAGTGTCGCCTCAAGCAGATAATTGGTTTGGCTTCGTTGTTCCAAATGATAATCCCTGATGGCGTCAACTGCCGCGATATGGTCATCCAGCGCTTTCGTAGTGACCAGGCTTCCCCTCGTTGTAAACGTGGCATTGCCCACACGCCCCTCAATAGCCTCTGCGATCATCCCGTCCGAGCGCCCGCATCCACAAACCCCGTTAGCATGCAGCCTGACAAGATCGCCCACATCGAAGCGGATGATATGGTTCCAGGGATTATCGAATGTTGTGATAAAAACACAGCCTAGCTCAGGACCGCCATGTTCCGCCTTTAGAGGCTTAAAATCAATCCGGCAAAACTCCGTGTTTTGGTGCAATAACCCGTTCTCACATTGTTCCAAAACGAACCCTGTCTCTGTCGTGCCGTAAGAACTGACAAAAGCAGACGAAAAAACCTGCCGGATCGCCGCCAGATGGATGGCAGATGGAAACTCAAATGTGAACACGATGGCTTGTGGAGAAAACACCTCTGCTTCATTGTCAAGCGCCCAAAACGCCAATCTCGCAAGCAATGATGGGTTCGCCTCAAGGACGACTGGCTGATAAGAGTTCAATTCTTCGGCCATCCGCTTCAAATGGCGTGGTTGCCACTGCAAGACGCTTGTTTTCTCATTGAGGTAGAGTGTGTTGCCGAGGAGCCTGTGGGTCATTGGCAAATCTTCTTCGCAGTTAATTCCCACGTTCAGCGAACTTGCGAGCTTCGCTTGCTTCTGGGGATAATCCAGAGACGCCATATGCCGGTTCAGCTTCCACGAAGCGGCTTCTGACCTGTCCCACCAGTCTTGGTCCCATATGTTGACGACTTTCTCTGAAGTTGTCCCGCTGGTGAATGTGTACTCTATTTCTTCTTTTTCGAGGCCTTCGCTAAGATTTTTCCAATCAGGCATCAATCCTGAAGGAAAATGGGAACGCATGAGGTCCTTTGTAAGAATGGGGAGCGCATCAAAGCGCTCGTCAATTGTGGCTAACTGCCCTGGATCGAACCGCTTCCACTTTTTATACAAAGGGACATGCCCAAATGCTATATCCAACACAGCTTCGCATTTCTCCTGGTACCCATTGGAGTAATTGAATCTGTTTGCAAGTGTCATATTGACGCCTCCGAATTTATACTTGGTTTTTCATTCTCTCCCATGACTTGCTTGCGTTATCTTCTTTTCTCTGCGCGCGGGATCCAATGAAACAAGGTTGTATGAGTCGCCTATTTCGCTTTGTTTTGTGCCAAGTCTGCGAACGCTCATCAAGGGCAACTCCTTTTGTGCGCTAGCCAACGCGCCCAAATCTGTGTTGGCAGCCGGCGGTATGATTTCAACAACCTAAACCTTGAGCTGAAGGCAAGGCTGCTTTGGTTGCCCTGTAAACTAACGCCATAACAAGAGGCATGAACGCAATGCCGGATAAGGCATTGGCAATGACAGGGCTGCTCCAGCAATATCTTTGGCTCAATAAAATTATTGGCTATTTCGTTCCAAATACTTGTCAAGTCTAGATTATCTATCGTCTGGAAAATTTATTCACTGCTGGATACCGGCATTATCAACAAGCACGTACAAGTTGGGAAGTTGGCATATGGCCTATTCATCATGTGTTATGCACCGGTTTTCACCGCCAACCTTTGGATGAAGCTGAGGATATTTTCCCTTCGCAGCAGCCAATTTACCATCTCGCAGCATGCAAATGGCTGTTTCATTTCCTTTATGCAAAAATCGCTCCGCCATTGCAAAGCCTATACCCTTTTAGCCACTTGCCACCAGGATCGTGTTATTCGTCAAATTCATCGGGGCTGCCTCCCTCCCCAAAATATATATCGTGTCTACACTTTTAATTTTTCTCGGCCTGGTCTCTATAACGATTATAATAAGCAAAGCCCACAATGTCACGTCTATTTACAAATACTTCCCAGTGTTCGCAACAGGATATTCTGCGTCCAGAGATGGCCGGAACGTCTTATATGTTTGGTGTTTAGCTCTGGCAAATAGTAAGCGGCAGTTTGGTCATTATATATATAAAATCTGGACTAAACCGCTGGCGCGGCAGGCAGTCGCCGGACTATCATACATAAAATATATGCTGGTTGAATGATCACGAACTGAAACATCTCCTAAAACACACTATGTGGAAAATCCAGCGCCCAACAAAGATTTTTAGGTGATGATTATGTTAACCATGTGAAACGCCCTCACTTGGCAGAAAGCAGACATGCAATTAAGAAGGTTGTCCGCAAACACGCTAGAGCCTTGCAATAGGAACCAAAGTGTTTTCGGACACTGCGGCAAGCCCATCGAAGAATTGTCAGAAATCAATGTGCGCCAGTTCTTTGGGCACCTGCAATTGAAAGATGGCTGTGCCCAAGCTAATTGCTATAGCGCGGCAATCCAGTTCTTCTTTGTAGCGGCTTTGAACCGCACAATGAATTGCTTGCAGATCCCAAGGATGAAAGCACTTTAAGCGTTCCCGCAGTTATTAAGCAAGGAGGAGACATCCCTGTTGGCCTCAAATGCCCGAGAAACACAGAGCACAAGGCTCTTATGCTTTTGGCAAATGGCTCTGGGCTTCGGGCGGGCGAGATTGGCTGCCTAAAATGCAAGAGGGGAAACTATCTATTCATGTTTGGCTTACCGCAAGAGACTCTTTGATTGTGTAGTTACGGAAGCTCGTGGAGCTGACTTGTTGCTATCTATGGCCACGTGCGGATTCAAAAATAGGTTACGCCAAATGGATACCCAAGTTCAGTTTCTCCTGGTCTTATGCCGGTTTTTCATATCCCTCAAGCAAATCCATAAATTCTTTGCCTGTGATGTTTTCTTTTTCAAGCAGATATCCAGCGATTATATCCAATACCCCGCGATTGCTGTTTATCAAGCTGGACGCTTGTCGCTGGCAGGATATCAAAATCTGGCGGGCTTCATTGTCAATCATTACTTCCGTCTCTTCTGAGCAATTCCGGATACTTCCACCGTCCAAATAACGGTTTTGAATGCTCTCCAAGCTCATAGGGCCTACTTTCTCACCCATTCCATACTGGGCAACCATACTTCGGGCAAGCGCAGTGGCGCGTTCTAGATCATTGGCCGCGCCAGTTGTGACCGTTCCGAACTTCTCGATTTCTGCAGCCCGCCCACCCATCAAGGTAGTGATCTGTGCTAAAAGCTCATCCTTTGTGAGCAAATACCGCTCTTCCTCGGGCATATTCATGGTATAGCCGAGGCTGCCCATGGTCCGTGGCACAATAGTTATTTTTTGCACTTGCTGGCTGTGTTTTTGCAGGGCGCTGACCAAGGCGTGGCCGACTTCATGGTATGCGACCATGCTTCGCTCTTTCGCGTTCATTATACGGTCTTTCTTTTCTTTTCCGGCTATGACTACTTCGACCGCTTCCATCAAGTCACTCTGGTTTACCGTTTTGCGGCCATTTTTGACTGCAAGCAGCGCGCCTTCATTTATCATATTAGCAAGATCGGCTCCCGTCGCACCAGGTGTGGCAAGTGCAATTTCATACAGGTTCACATCGCTGCCAATCTTTACGTTGTTTGCGTGCACTTCAAGGATGGCTTCACGCCCGATTAAATCAGGTTTCTCCACAATAACACGCCGGTCAAAACGCCCTGGCCTAAGCAACGCCTTATCTAGTATTTCAGGGCGGTTGGTGGCGGCGATCACCACAATGCCCATTGTGCTTGAAAACCCGTCCATTTCAGATAGAAGCTGGTTGAGTGTCTGCTCGCGCTCGTCATTGCTTCCTAAATGGTTATCCCGGCTTTTGCCGATGGCATCGATTTCATCAATAAAGATAATACTAGGCGCATTTTTCTTGGCTTGCTCAAACATGTCACGAACACGCGAAGCGCCTACGCCCACAAACATTTCAACGAACTCGCTGCCTGATATCGAGTAGAAGGGAACGCCAGCTTCGCCGGCCAGCGCTTTGGCAAGCAATGTCTTGCCGGTTCCAGGTGGTCCGACAAGCAATGCGCCTTTTGGCTGCTTTGCCCCAATTTCCTGATACTTCAAAGGATTTTTTAGATAGTCTACGAGTTCTGAAAGGCTTTCTTTCGCTTCATCTTGTCCGGCGACATCTGGAAATCCTACACCAGTGCTTTGCTCAAATACGTATTCCCTCGCTTTGCTTCTTCCTATTCCCGCCATTCCGCCCATGCTGCCGCCCTGCTGCCCCATCCTCCCCCCTACCTTGCGGTTAGAAAAGGCAAGGAACAAGTTTATGAGCAGAACAGGGGCTATCCAACTGAGGATGGTCCCGGGGCTTAGAGAGTTTGAGCGGAGCTTGTAAAAATCAACATTGTTGCTATTCAACCGCTCCACCAAAGTTGGATCCTCGATTCTTATGGCAATATAAGCATTGTCCGGTGTCAACTCAGATTGCTGGCTGCTGTTTGGATTGCGTCCATTGGGATATAGGATGCGTTCCACTGTGGCAAGATCGGCATCCTTTTTCAAAGCAATTTGCACAGCCTCGCCTCCGACTTGGACCTTGCCCACATTTCCACTTTCAACCAGCCGTATAAATTGGCTGTACTCGATTACTATTTTGCTCTCTGACATTGTTGGATAAAGAAAGATATAGAATAAAACCGCCAAAACCACTACCAGGATAAAATAAGCAACTGAAAAACCCCAAGGCGGCCTCCAGGTTGGGATATTGTTTGGATTTCCAGAACTGTCATTTTGACCTGGCTGGTGCCGGTTGGCTCGGTTTAAATCTTTGTTGGTATCATCAGCATTATTCTTTTGATCCATTTTTCCCCCTAAACTCTATTCAAAAAACCGATTCATTGCTCTAAGCAAGCTGCTATTTAAATGGCTCCCTATGGACATCGCATTTCAACTCCCTGCCCTCTCCAATTATCCTCTGCTGGCAGCTTGCGCAACCATGTCTTCAAAGGACGATTGTATGCCCCTCAGAAGCGGGCGCACGCTGTTTACAGGATCAAAACAGGATCCAATCAGGATATCTACCGCGCCGTCATCGACAGTTAATGAAATGTCGATCTCGCCACTGCGTTCTTTCTACTCGTTTGTAGGCAATAGAATGGATGTGTTCTTTGCCAAGCTGGCGCAACTCGATAGCTTCATCGACACGGCTGATAAACCCGCGCTTCAATTCTTATGTGTATTTCTTTGGCTGGCTGGATGCCATCCCCGCCCTCTTCAGCTTCGGCAAACCCCAACGCGGCCTTCCAGTGATTACGCGGGAGCCAAGATCAATATCGCTCCTAGCGTTTTTGCGGCAGCTTATTGTCACACAAAAAAACTGCCTAGCCTTGCCAATTTACCTCTACCCTATTTTACCATTTATCTGTGAGACAAGTCCCAAATAAGCTAATTTTCTGCCAAGAAAGGGGAGTTTATGGGCATTGTAAATAAGTTTTTACTCTCGAAATTGCGCTGTGTATTAAAATAGCTTGTTGATGCAACTAGATCCAGCTGGATGCTGTGCTACTTGAATATTTGGCTGACACTGGCAACAAAGGGTGAATGGCCGCATGTGCTCCCGTTATTAAAAAGCTGCAAATATCTCCTGCACTGACGTATTGAATAAGCAACTCTGAACCATAGGGCCCAGCTCCTTCTTTTTTGTTATAAATTGATGCAGAAATTCCAAGCCCGACCATACGGTCGCCTGGAGAACAACAATACCTGCCTACGTCATGAGTATAATCTATTTCACCGCTGTGGAGCGAAACGAGTTGTGCATAATTTGTTGGTGTATGGGGCAAAAGCATGGCTATGCCAAACTGGAAATACGAGTCCACAAATCTGCAAGATCTGGCAGCTATGCAGGCGGCTATCCACCAGATCTTCTTTACGGTACCTGCAGGTTTTCCTTGACTTTCTGGCTTCATCGCTATACTATTTATCTCAGAGCCCTCAAGGCTAATTGGCTTAAGCAATCCAAGGGAAAAATAAATGGATTGTCAATAGAGAGGAGAACTACGGGTGCGCCCCGATTTTACCAGGAGCATCCGTTTCGTGGCAAGATTTGAACAACGACATTTACGAGAAGCTTACCCGGCTCCAACGTTTGCTGCACAAACAGCAAGTCCGCATCCATGCAAAGGAAGGTCCAATGGCGCTGACAACCCGCGGGCAAGGGCGGATTCTTGCTTTCTTGAAACTGCAAGACGGGATCAGCACCAAAGAACTCTCCTACTTGTTAAGCATGAGGGTTTCATCACTGAACGAGCTCCTCGCTAAACTTGAGAGAAGCGGGCATGTGCAAAGGGAGCCCTCACCCAAAGACAAGCGGGTAATGCTTGTAAAGCTGACAGAAAAGGGCAGAACCGAAGAAGAACATGACAGCGTCGATATCAGCGGGATTTTTGACTGCTTGTCAGCAGATGAAAAGGAAGTCTTTTCCGACCATCTAGAGCGGATAATTAGCGCAATTGGCGAGCAGATCGGATTCAGCGCTGGCGATTTAGAGCGAACACGCGAAACCTACGGCTATTATAGCGAAATTGCCCATCAACACCTTGGCCAGCCTAGGGAAACAGATAAGGAAATCCGGCACAGTTTTAGCCCAAGAAAAGGGGTGCAAACCCATGAGGATGATAATGATGGCTCTAAAGGCCACTAAGCGGCCCAAGCTGCCTAGAATCTGAAAATAATTCTACGGTACTTGTTGACAATACAACAGGTACCGTATATAATCTTATCAAACGGTACCTGTTAATAATTTAATAAGGAGGAATAACTTATGGATAACAATCAGATATATGAGAAAATGACATTGTTCCAATCATTGTTGCGCCAACAAGCAAGGCAGCAACACCAAAAGAGTGTGTCGGCTTGGAGCCAAGAAAGGATTCTTGCTGTATTGAAGCTTCAAAGCGAAATCAGTGTTTCAGATTTGAGTTACCTGCTCGGCATGAGGAATCGTTTGCTTATGCGGTTGCTTTCAAAACTTGAAGAAGGCGGCTATGTCACACTTGCAAAAGAGCCAGAGGAAGATTTCGCAAAGATTGTGGCAATAACAGAGAAAGGCATCCAGGCCCAAGGCCTTCTTGATGACAGCAAAAGCACAGTTTTCGATTGTTTGTCAGATGAAGAGAAGGAAGCCTTCACTGGATTATTCGAGCGCATGCTTGAAGATTTAGGCAAAAAAACCGAAACCAGCAACGAAGATGAAACTCACGGCCAATGGCGCCATGGAAAGTATAATCGACGCAACTGGGATAGGGGCCATGGCAAACGCGGCTACTACGGGCATGGCTATCACCATGGAAGAAGCATACGCCATTGGGTCGATGTTGAGACACCTGAAGTGGAAACCCAAGAAGACGCCCCGGACAATAAGCAAAACAATTAGTACGCAGCTTTCAAGGGGCTGTCGCAAAAGTCCCTTTTTAGGAAAAACTACGAAAGGCCTTTTGGTGGCAAGAATTGCCATCCAGAAGGCCTTTCACATTAGTATTGTACATTTAAGCATATTCTACATGACAGCAT
>Ga0082212_10000323_pt1 | contig 69456 bp, 49 predicted proteins | sample TergutNt197P3_FD_71548 | JGI IMG/M metagenome (GOLD analysis project Ga0082212, IMG submission 71548) | Neocapritermes taracua P3 segment gut microbial communities from Petit-Saut dam, French Guiana - Nt197 P3 | ecosystem: Host-associated > Arthropoda: Insects > Digestive system > Gut ...
GAAGGGACCGGTATAATGAGAAAAGTTTTGGCTGTTATTGCCATTGCGATAATTATGGTTTTTTCTTCGTGCGCGTCCGACAATCCCGAAGTCGAAATAATTGAGGGTATTTTCCATCCGGTTTACTCTCTCGGTTATAACATTCAACTGAAACGTAACGATATTATCTATTCCGCTTATGTAACGGCTTCCGGTCGGTTATCAGCTGACGGGTCTGTAACCACTCTTGATGTTCCATATGGCAAAAAAATTGGCCTTCTTATCGGAAATGAAGCTATGAAAAATGAAAGATTTCCGATTTATGAAGTCGAGGGATACAGTCCCGATGAATGGCTTTACTTCGTCTATGGCCCTGATGGTTCACGCGGGATCGTGCTTTATAAAGCTGATGGCGTGGCTGATATACCGGAACTGTTTGAGCGGTTGAAAATCGAGGAGGAACTTTCATAATGCAACAGACATTCACCGATTTTTCTGCACTCGAAATATTGAAAGACAAAAGACCGCTTTTGGTATGCGACGGCGCATTTGATTCGTTCGGAATAGATTTTCCCGGCGAAGTCACAAGATTCAGCGACTTTTCGCCCAACCCGATTTATGAGGACATTAAGGCGGGAGTGAAGATATTAAGGAAATACAAATGTGACTATATCGTGGCTGTGGGAGGCGGAAGCAGTATTGACACCGCAAAAGGCATAAAGTACTATAACCATACCGATATTCCCGTTATGGCGGTCCCGACGACCGCCGGAACCGGAAGCGAGGCTACGCATTTCGCGGCCTTATATAAAAACGGCGAAAAATATTCTGTTGCCGATGATCGGCTTTTACCGGACTGTGTAATCTTACAGCCGGAATTGCTTAAATCTCTCCCCGTTTATCAAAAAAAATGCACGATGCTGGACGCGCTTTGTCAGGCGATCGAATCATGGTGGTCAAAAAAGGCTGTGTCGGAGAGCAAAGCGTACTCTCAAAAAGCCGTGAGATTGATAATTGATAATATGGACGATTATTTGAAAAACGAAGCCGGAAGCAATAAAAACATGCTCACCGCCTCAAACTTGGCGGGAAAAGCGATCAACATCACAACCACTACCGCGCCGCATGCGATGTGTTATAAACTGACCACGATGTACGGACTGCCCCACGGACACGCCGCAGCTCTGTGCCTGCCGAAGGTGTGGCGGTACATGGGTGGTTTCGACGACATAGCAAAAGCCCTCGGGAAGAAAAAAAGCGGGGAAGCGATTTCGTTTTTTGAGCAAATGCTCAGAAGGCTGGAAATACTGCCCCCCCGAAACATAAGCGATGATGATTTGGAAATCCTGACAAACTCGGTGAATATCCAAAGGCTTAAAAATAATCCGGTCCGGCTTGATAAAGACACGATCAGGGAGTTGTACAGAAGAATTCCGGAGGTTCAGTAGATGGCATCAAAAGTAAAGGCGGTCATATTTGACTGGGCCGGCACAACGGTGGATTACGGCTGTGTTGCGCCTGTAAAAGGCTTTATAGACGGGTTTAGGAGCATAGGCAGAGACATTACAAATGAGATGGCCCGCAAACCCATGGGTCTTGCCAAGATCGACCACACGCGGGCTATTGCCGCGATGCTCCCGGAGCCGATCTCGGAAGAACAAATTCTAAAGGCATATGAAGTTTTTGAGGCGACGTTGCTTGACGACATCGAACGGCATTGCGACGTTAAAGATTATGTGACGAAAACGGTCGCAGCGCTGCGGAAACAGGGTATCAGGATCGGGTCAACAACGGGCTATACATCAAAGATGATGGCAAAGGTCATACCGAAAGCGGCCGAGCAAGGGTATTTCCCGGACTATTGCATCGCGCCGGATCAGGTCGCCAAAGGCAGGCCCTATCCCTATATGATATGGAAAAACCTCATGTATTTCGGCATTTCCGACCCGGGGGAAGCCGTTAAGGTCGGAGACACGGCGGCGGATATAGAGGAGGGTAAAAACGCGGGCTGCCGGACTGTCGGAATCATAATGGGTTCATCGGAGCTCGGGCTGACCCGCGATGAAGTTGCCGCGTTATCCGCAGAAGAATTAAAAACCAAAAAGGCGCTTGCCGCGGCGGCATATTATAAAGCCGGAGCGGATTACATTATTGACGATATGAGCGAGCTTTCGGATGTTATTGCCGACATTGACCGCCGGCTTGCGCAGAACGCGCCGCGAAAGCTTATGACGCCCGGCCCGTTGTCGACGAGGGCTTCCGTCAAACGGGCAATGCTCGCCGATCACTGCACATGGGACGATGAATATAAAGAGATCACGACCTCGGTCATGAACGATATTACGCAAATTTCGGCAGATGACAATTATGCGACGGTCCTTTTGCAGGGCAGCGGAACATACGCGGTCGAGGCTATGATCAACTGTCTGTGCCGGAAAAAGGAAAAGATCCTGTTTTTGGTCAACGGGGAATACGGCAAACGTATGCTGACCGTTGCCGAAGCCTCGCGCAGGAACTGCGAGTATCTCGATTTTGACATGACGCGGCCGATAGACATAAAAAAGTTCGAAAAGAAATTAAAAAAAGACAAGGATACGGCTGCGGTCGCATTTGTCCATTGCGAAACCACGACCGGCGTTATCAATCCCCTCGAAGAAATCACAAAACTCGCCAAATCCTGCGGCAAAAAGGTCTTTATAGACGCGATGTCGAGCTTTGCCGCTTATGAAATAGACATGCCCGGGCTTGACATCGACGCTTTGGCGGCGAGTTCGAACAAATGTCTTGAAGGCTTGCCGGGATTATCATTTGTTATCGCAAAGAAAGACCTTTTGGAGAAAAGCAGAGGACAGTCATATTCACACAGCCTCGATCTCTTCGGCCAATACGAAGGATTGTACGCCGCCGCCGGTAAATTTCGGTTTACCTCGCCCACCAATGTTTTGCTTGCGCTGCGGCAGGCGCTGGACGACTATAAACAAGAAGGCGGTCTGCCTGCGCGCAGGGCGCGTTACATGGAAAACCACAGGACGCTTGTCGACGGACTTGAGAAACACGGCATTCGCCCCGTTACGGCGCCCGAACACCGATCATATATCATCACTACGTTTGAGCTCGGGAGTATCGACTTTCCGTCGCTGTATGCAGCACTGAAATCAAAAGGGTTTATCATCTATCCCGGTAAATTGACGAGCATGCCTGCGTTCAGACTGGGCAATATCGGCGACGTGTATCCGTCGGACATGGCAAGGCTTGCGGAAATAATCGGTGAGTATGTTCGGGCGGAGTCGATTCCGGTGAGTGAGCCGGACTCTTGATAATACAGTATGTAACAGCGCTGAAATCAGGCGGGGGCGGACCGTTAAGGTTCACCCCCGCCGATAATTGTATTTCGTTTCGGAGCGGGTCTTTGTATCAAGGAATGCGGGATACGGCGGCGGTGAAACAGTGCCAATCCTCGGCGCTTGTGTGTTCAATGATCGAAAAACCCGCCGATAAAAGAGCGCCGGACACATCGCAGTCGCGCCCGTCGATTATGCCCGAACAGATAAAAACGGCGTCTTTGCCCGTAAAACTTCCGACTGTCTCACAAAGCGGAATGATGACGTCCGATGTAATGTTGGCGGTTATGAGTTTATATCCGGTCCCCGCGGCCTTTCTCATTCCGGCGTCGGTCAGTATATCTCCGGATAACACGCGTATCTTGCCTTTTGCCGTGTCGTTGAGCTCAGCGTTTCGGGTCACAACCGTTATTGCCGCAGGGTCGATGTCGCAGCATACGGCTTCGTCGCATCCCAAAACCAAAGCGGCAATGGCGAGGATCCCGCTTCCGCAGCCTATATCCAACGCGCGAACGCCGGGCACCGCGTATTTTTCAACGGCGCTGAGACACAGACGGGTCGTGGCGTGGGTCCCCGTTCCGAAGAGCAGCCCCGGGTCAATGCGAAGTTCGGTCCTGCCGCTCGGCGGAGCGGTTTCCCACTCCGGTACGATGATTAGCCTCTCTCCCGTTTCCGAGGGTTTGAAAAAGTCGCGCCAATTGTTTTCCCAATCCCCGTCGTCCGCCGGGGAGATTTCGGGCGATATACCCAAACGGCTCCTGACGCGGGCGAGTGTTTTTCGGCCTTCATTATTGTCCGGCAGATAGAACCTTATGCGCGAGACGCCTCTCATTTTGTTTTCGAGTTCGTCGTCAACGTAGTCCCAAAGGTTTTTGTTGTTCTCCAAAAATTCTCTGAATTCAGCTTCGTCTTCGGTTATGACGCCGTCAATGCCGATGTCTGACAGAGCCGCGCAGAGATTTTCCGTGCCGAGTCCGTTTGTGTCTATTACCGCCTGCATCCATTTCATTTTTACGGCAAATTATGCTTTGGATTCCGAAATCAAACCGTATCCGCCGTTTTTTCTGTGATACACTACCGAAAAAGCGTCGTTGTTTTCTTGATTCTTGAAAGCGAAAAACTCATGTCTTAAAAGATTCATCTGCAAAATGGCTTCCTCGGTCGTCATGGGTTTCATTGAGAAATGCTTTACACGAATGACCTCGAAATCGTCATCGCTTTCGTTCTCGTCAGAAGGCGCGTAAAAAGTTCTGACTTCTTTATCAAAAGCGCCGTCACGCAGCCTTTTTTCCAATCTGCCCTTGTTTTTGCGTATTTGCTGCTCAATTGCCGCGCAGGCGGAGTCGACAGAGGCGTACATATCGCTTGTGAGTTCGCTTACCCTGTAGTACATACCGTTATTGTTGATCGTTACCTCTGCCCTGAAACGGCCGCGTTCCGTGCTGAATGTAATGAACGCTTCGCTTTCCGCCTTGAAGAACCTGTCGAGTTTGCCTATTTTCTTTTCCGCGTAAGCTCTCAAGTCCCCGGAGGCTTCCAGTTTTTTCCCCGTAAAAGTGAATTTCATGATGTTTCGCTCCTTCCGGCGTGTTTTCGTGTGTATTCCCGGTCTTGCTTATATAATAACCGCTCGGCGGATATTATTGTGTTTTCCGTCTGCTGCCGCCCTGTCAATATGAAAGCATGTTTGTTTCGATCCGGCAGTTTGGCAGGGCGTCCCTGAGTTCATCGATCTTCGCCGCGGAAAGCGTCGTGTCGTAGAGTGACAGCGTTTGCAGATTCAATAAGGATTTCAGCGGCGTGATATCGGAAAAGTCGGTTCCGTCCAAACGCAAATGCCTCAAATTAACAAGGCCGGACAAGGGATTCAGATTATAAACAGCGGTGTAGCCCAATTCAAGCGTTGTCAGGGAGTTGAGCGTTGAGAGCGGCGACAGGTCCGTAACCGCCGTGTTGTTCAGATAGAGCTCGACCAGCGACGTACAAGAGGTGAGAGGAGTCAGATTGCTGACGCCGTGGTTCATCAAATCAAGGATTTGAAGTCTCCTGTGTCCTGACAGAGGGCTTATATCCGCAATTCCGCCGTTGTTTGAGCCGTACGGCAGTCGAAGTTCGACGATTTCCAAATCGGGCATGTTTTCCAGCACCGAGATATCCGATATCCGGTTGCCCGCGAGGAACAGGCTTCTCAGTTTTGTGAATTTTTCCAGTACCGAGATATCCGTTATGCCGGAGTTTGCCGCGTCTACAGACGTCGCGTCCGAGCGTATCGGCCTCCCGCCGAGCGTGACGGTGTAAACAAGCTCGGAATGAGTAACAACGCAGCCGGACAGGGTCTCTTTGAGTTCATCCGTTTTTTCCGCCGAAAGCGCCTCGTTATCATCGACGGCAAGTTCTCTTAAGGACTGCAATTGTTTCAGTATATCCAAATCGGAGTCTTTAAGTCCGGTGTTTTTCAGCCCGAGCCGCGTTAAATTCGGCAGTTTATTGAATGTTGCGACGGACGACAAAGGGTTGCTGCTGAAAAAGGCTTCCGAAAGCCCGGGAAGGTACTCCAAAGGAGTGACGTCTTTTATCATGTTGCCTTCAAGGTCCAAATAAGTGATTTTGACGTTGCTCATGAGAGGCCTTATATCTTCGATCTCATTGTTTCGCAGGCACAGTCTCTCGAGTTCCGAGAGATTGATGAGCGGAGACAGATCCGTTATGTTATTGTCCCGCAAATCAAGATTCACTATCTGCGTGCATTCGGACAAGACGCTCAAATCGCTGATATTCAGGCCGATGAGGTTCAAGTCGGTAACATCCGACATAAAGCCGATCCCGCCCAGTCTCAGTTCTTTTGCTTCATTTTGTATCTTATCGGCATATACCCCGCAGCCCGGCAGCGCGCGTCTCAGTTCATCAAATTGTGATTTCGTCATCGTAATATCTCTGACGCTTAGCGTTGTCAGGCTTTTAAGGTTATAAAGCGGCGTGAAATCCGTTATCTCATTGCCGTCCAAATACAGGGTCTTGAGATTATCCGACGCAGACAGAGGCGAGAGGTTTTTTATTTTGTTATTGCTCAAATCGAGAAAAGTCAGCTCTTTAAGTTCCCGGAGAGGTGTGATGTCGGTTATCTCATTGTCTTGCAGACTGACGCTTGTCAGCTTTATCAGCGGTATGATACCTGAAATGTCGGACAGTCCCGCCTCTCTTATCATAAGAGCCGACGTATCGGGAGGATACTCAATTCCGGCGAACAGTATCGCTTCCGCTTTTTCTGTACGCCGTTCTTTTTCCGCTTTCAGTTCGGCCAATTTGTCCGTTATCGCTTTGCCGGGTACGGAATACGACGCGACGGTCAAAACCTCCGTCGCTTTGTCAAGGTCGCCCTTTGCTCTGTAAACGTCGGATAAAAGCAGGTAGCATTTTTCATCCGGTTTGAGTTTGAGGGCGTCTTCCAAAACCGCCGCCGCAAGATCGTATTCTTTGTCGATCCAGTATGACGCCGCGAGGTCATATCGGGCGTTGAAGCGGTCTTTTTCAATGAGGTCCGCGCCGATGACAACTGCCGCGACAATAACGGCGATCACGCAAACGGTGACCACTGCGATCGTCAGTTTTTTTCTCGATTTTCTGTTCATTGCGTCCTCCCGGTCGTTTTTTCGGCTTTTGCCGGACGCTTTAGGTTTCTTATCGCCCCTGATTGTTCCAGCGCCGTTTTCGCCGAAATCGGGCCGACGATCTCATACAGTATCGAGGATGAGAGTATCAGGGCAAGAAATACGTCTCCTATTTCCGGGGGAAGCAAGCGCGCGCCGAGAAAAGCAAGACCTATGGCGACTCCCGCCTGCGGAATGAGCGCCCAACCGAGATTGTTGCGGATAGGCTCCGCCGCCTTGATAACCAAACAACCCAAATAGGCGCCCGCGTATTTTCCGGCTATCCTGAAAACAAAGTACGAAAGGCCCGCAAGCCCGATGAATTCCAAATACATGAGGTTGAGCTTCATCCCGGAAAAGATAAAAAACAAAGACATCACCGGCGGCATGAAGTTGTTTACCTGCCTGTATAAAACCTTGTCGTTTGTCAGGTTGATATAAGCGGTGCCGAAGGCCATGCAGGAGATGAGCGGCGAAATGCCCATAACAGCGCACATTCCCGAAAGACCGGCAAGCATGGCGACAACGATAATAAGCCGGTTGTCTTTGCTCCTGGCCGGCGTGATCAGCCTGCTGAGGAGCAGCCCGCATAAAATGCCCGCGAAAACCGAGACGATGTTAAACACGATAGGCAAAACGATGTATCCCGCTGAAACCGACCCCATGCTTCGCGCGCCGAGAATCGACGTGACAAGGCTGAAAACAAAAAGGCAGATCATGTTGTCGAGAGCGACCACCTGCAGCAGTATGCTGACAAAAGGGCCCTGCGCGTTGTATTGCCTTATGGTGGCCATTGTGCTGGTCGGGGCGGTGCAGCCGGCTATAGCCCCGAGCAGCAGCGAAAAACCGGTATCCATACGAAAAACAAAACGCATCGCCAGAACGACGGCTGAAGCGGAAAGGACAGATTCAAACAGCGTGACGACCACGATACGCAGTCCGGTTTTTTTCAGAACGCTTCGCCTGAAGAATTTCCCGACGCCGAAGGCGATGAACGCCAAGGCGATGTCGCTGATAAAGCTCATTCCCGATATGATCTCCGGAGGCACAAGGTCAAAGACGCTCGGTCCTATCAATATGCCTGCGAATATGAAGCCCGTAACGTTCGGCAGCTTGAGCAGCTTCGTTATCCGGGTCAAGAGGAATCCGGATAAAAGGATCATACTCAGGGAAATCAATACTTCGGCGGCGTCTGTAAATTGCTGCATCCACGTGTACATAACCTCACCGCCTCCTTATGATCTCATGGTGCAGAGAGTTTTTATAAAAGTTTTGTTAAATCTCGTACAGAAGCGAGGTTTTCCAAATTCATAACGGCGTCATAGATCTCAAGGGCGCATTCTTTGCTTATCTCCATGCCGGCGAGCGCGAGATATTTGTTTTTGATCTCCTCGACCGTCATGGGGTTTTGAGGATCGCCTTTTGAAAATTTGGTGAGTTCTTTAAAGCTCTTGCCGTCCTTGGTGAAGATCTCGGCCGTGGCGGCGAAGATGCTCGGCAGATAGACGTCCATTTCTCCGGTGCAGACCATCTCGATCTTATTGATAAAGCCGCGTATGGCGTTGTCGCGCAGTTTTTCTTCAGTGAACTGCGATACGGACACGTCGCCGAACAAGGCGGCGCAGGTGACCGTATACGGCAGGCTGAATTGCGCGCCCGCGATATTTTCCGGATTGTATTTCAAGTCCCGCGGCTCCACCACGGCGCGCACCGCCATGCGGCAGGTGTCGACGACGATTTTTTCGATTTCATTCGCCTTTAGGCCATTGTCCCGCATCAGTTTTATAACGGAATCAATGGGCGCGTGATTGTATCGGCAGCAGGCGTGGGGTTTGAACGCGGCGCCGGTGACTCCGTATTCGGAGTAATCCATGTTTTCGATCATGCGCTCGGGTTTGGGGTCGTCGGTGAAGGCGGTGAAATAGCCGTGCTTACCTTCAAAACACCACCGCGGCCCGTTATAGTCGACAGAGGCCAAGCGCGCGGCGTTTACGGCTCCTTGGGCGGCGTTGGCGGGATTGAGCCTCTTGGTGAGAGTGGCGTCCGCGTAGCATTCCAGATTGCCCGAAGAAAATCCGTAAGCTATGCCCCATGCGTTGGCGAGCTGCTTTTTGCTCAGTTTCAGAAGAAAGGCGCAAGCAAGAGTTGCGCCGAAAATGCCGTTGGTGGCGGTCGGGTGCCAGCCGCGCTCAAAACAGTGATCGGGAACAACTCCCTTCCCGACGCGGGTCATCATGTCATAGCCCCAAATGACGGAGTGCATAAAATCCAAGCCGCCGGCGCCTGTCTCTTCGGCCATGGCCATGGCTGCCGGGACAATAACGACGGCGGGATGACCGCCGGCGTCGTAGTGCGCGTCGTCCATTTCGAGAGCGTGCGAAGCGGCGCCGTTAATGAAGGCGGCCCTTTCGACCGGCGCTTTTGCGCCGTTGAACACGGTGCAGTCGCCGGGTCTGTCCAAATAGATTTTTTTGACCGCAAGGGTCGAGTCAACGCCTGCTCCTCCAATGGCGCAACCGAGGTAATCGATTATGACCTGCTTTGTGTGATCGAGAACAGCTTTTGGAATGGCGGACAAATCAGCGCTGAGATAGTATTCGGCCAACTGTTCGCTGAAACTCGGTTCGGGATTCATGGTTTTGACCTCCTTTAATCCGGACTGACCGGCTTGTTTTTATCTGACCATAAGCATTACGACTTCGGGGACGACAATGAGAAAAACGACATGGAGGGCGTCTGCTATAAGGAAAGGCACCACGCCTTTGTAAATAGTTCCTATCGGAACTCCCGTGCTTTTGGATATTGCAAAAAGGTTTATGCCGAAAGGCGGTGTGATAAGGCCGATCTCAACCATTCTCACCATGATTATACCGAACCATACCGCGTCGTAACCCAAAGCCCGCACGACCGGGAAAATAATGGGCAGGGTCAAAAGAAGCGTGGCGAACACATCCATGAACGCGCCCATGACAAGATACATGAGAATAATGAGAAGAAGGATCACATATCGCGGAACATTAAGCTCCGCGATATACGCGCCGAATATATTAGGCAGGTTGCTCATAGTCATGAAGCGGTTGAACACAAAAGCGCCGATGAGTATAAAAAAGCACATGGAAGTGTTTCTTATACTGTCCAGCATGGAGAACAAAAAGCTGCGCTTGTTCAGCCTTCTCATAAGAAAACAAACGACCACCGTCGCGAACGCGCCGCAAGCTCCGGCTTCCGTCGGAGTGAAAATACCGCCGTACATGCCGAACACTATTACGAGGAAAATAAGGATGACGGGCCAGACTGACTTGGTCGAACGGAGTTTTTCCCTCATCGTGCTTTTAAACGGGGGAGGAGAGAGGTCTTTTTTAAGTCTGACCACGATCGCGATCGTGAAAATGTAAAACAAGACCTGCAGTATGCCGGGAATGAAACCGGCGAGAAATAAAGAACCGATGGAAGTCTCTGTCATGGTGCCGTATACGATCATGCATATGCTCGGAGGAATGAGTATTCCCACCGTGCCGCCGCAAGCTATGACCGAGCTTGAAAGCGCGTCTTTATAGCCGAGCCTTTTCATTTGGGGATATGATACCTGTCCCATGGTGACGGCTGTCGTAACGCTGTCGCCGCAGATGGCGGCGAAGAAGCCGCAGGCCGCGCATGTCGCCATGGGCAGGCCTCCCTTGATACGGCACAGCCAATTTGCCGCGAAATTATAAAGATCCGCGCCCAATCCCGATTCCGATATGACAATTCCCATGAAGATAAAAAGCGGCATGCAGGCTAAAGTGTAGGAAACCGATTGACCGTAAGGGATCAAACCTGCAATGTTCAGCGCAAAAGTCCCGCCCTGAAGGAACCACAGGCCGAGCAGACTGACAACGATCATGGCAAATCCGACCTGCATCCTGATGAAAACCAATATTATAACAACGGCAATGCCGCTCAAACCGATCGCAAGGTCGCTCATGATCCGCCCTCTCCTTCTCCCGAAGCGGGCCCGCTTGCGGCTTTGCTTTTGTCGGTTCCGGTTTTTTTCAGGTCTTCAATGGTTTGAAGGATTAGGATGACGCACATGATCAGGAAACCGAAGGCGGTTATCAGCATAAACGGCCACTTCGGTATTTGCAGGCGGAGGCTGGAGCCTCCCACGGATTTTGAAATAACGGCCTGAGCGGTTGTGGCGTATACTATGGCCGAACCCGCGAGTACGCATAATATGTTGTTTGCGACGGTTAAGACTTTACCCGGTTTAAAAATATCGATGGTGATCATGCCGCGTCCCATGGCGCAGTAACCGACGCCGCAGTAAACAACAGCCGTTAAAAGAAAACTCACGATCTCCGTAGCGCCGGGATATGTACTCATTATGACTTTACGGCAAAACACATCGACTACCGTGGCTAAAATCATTATGAGCATGAAGATCGCACCGATAAACGCGACGATCTTGCAAAACTTTTGCAAACCGCCGGAGAATCTTTCCAAAGCTTAATCCTCCCCTTTGCTCTCGCCCGGTTTAAAAAGTAAAACCGGAGCGACCTGCGCTTATCTGCCGGCGTTATAGTCGGCGAGGATCTGCTGATAGCTGTCCCATATACCCCGGCCGTCAAAACCCGCGGCATTCACCGATGCTATCCAATCGTCAAGGACCGGCTTTGCAAGTTCTGTCCACGCCTGCATTTCATCGCCCCAAACGTAGTGAACGTCATGACCGAGTTCTTTGAAGTAGTCGAGCGCGACCCATTGCGAATCGATATCCAACTGAAGACCGACGGCGCTGCCGTCTCTGCAGGCCCTGATGATCTGCTCCTGCTGCTCGGATGAGAATTTATTCCAAGTATCTGTGTTGCAGCCGTACATCATGACGCTTGTGGACATACCGGCGCCGGAAGGAGCGCCTTCGGGGGTGCCGAAAATCGTTATATAAGGGAGGAGTTCGGAGAGCTGGTTGTTGAATATGCCGCCGACCGAGCCGTAAAAGGCGTCTATAACGCCGCGGTCAAGCGAGGTGTAATAATCACCGACGTCAAGCGACACGGTGGCGCACCCCGCGTTTTCAAAATACAAGGTGGTTGCCTTGCCGAGCCCCTCTATGGTCAATCCTCTGAGGTCGGCCGGCGTTCTTATCGGGCGGTTCGTGGTTGAAACGACGGTGCCGCACAGTGATTCGACCCAAATGATCGTTATGTTGGATTTCGCGAACTCTTCGTTGAATTCGGGCCGCGCGGCGATCAATTCGTTATACAGATCGGCTAAGACTATGGGGCCTTCGAGAGGCAATCCCGCGGTGGGTATTGAAAAAACGGGGGTTAATACCGAATATGAATCCATGACCACGGGCGCTATGTAACCGATGTCGATGGTTCCGTTTCCGATAGCTTCCCAGGTTTCGAAGAAGCCTATCAGATTGCCGTTATAGTAACCCGTCGCGTTGACGCTGCCGCCGGTATATTCGTTTATTCTTGCGACGATCGCTTTTGTGCCGTCGGTTAACGGAGCGGATTCTGTCAAAAAACTGTTTACTTTGATGTTTACGGCTTCGCCGCTCGGGGATTGCCCTCCGCCGGAAGAATTGCAGCCCGCAAGTAAAATGAAGCACAAGGCGCAGCAGACGATCAATGCGATGATACCGTTTCTTTTCATTTTTTCTCTCCTTTAATAATAATCTGCTTATCCGAACAGCAGCGGGCGGACCGGACAGCCGGAGCCGTTGCCTATAGGTAAAGGTATTGCGACGAACAGTCCTTCGCAAGGGGCGGGAGTCATGTCGCCGACAAAGTTTTCCATTATGCAAATGCCGTTGGGATGGAAATATTTGGTGTGGCCGGTAAACGAGAGAGGCGTGCCGTCTTTGAAAGGGCCTTCCGCGCCGCTGTTGTCAAATCCGATCGCTTTGATTTTCTTTGACGCGAGGTATTCCATGATCTCGTCGGCAAGGCCGGGTTCGTTCACGGCATACCAGTCGCGCTCGGCTTTTGTCGGCGCGTCGGGTTTGTAGTGTTTATGCCAGCCGAACTGTATGAGGATCACGTCGCCCGCTTCGGGCTTAAAGCCGTCCTCTTCTTCTATCCGGTGCATTTGTTTTAAGGTCATGAATTCTCCGGGTTGAGGGTCGAAACGGTCGAAGCCGTATTTTTTATACGGAGCGATGAAATAATCGCCCGGAAAAGCGTCGATGGCTTTTCCGCCTTTTACGGTATGCAGCGGAGCATCGATATGAGAACCCACGTGTTCTCCCATTATCAGGACCTGTGAATAAAATCCGTTTTCGTCGATGGTTTGGACTTGCGGTACTATCCACATATTGGGACTGCCGGGATAGGCGGGCATGTTTTGGTGAAAATGCGGGGAGATATCGTAACATTTCAGATTTTTCAACGCCTTATATGCGTCTTCGGCCCTGTTCATGAGCAGTCGTTCCTTTCCTTATAATATTACTGCAGTATATCCCATAACGCCGTGTTTGTAAATCGATTTGCAAAACAATTTGCTTTTTGATATATTTGTTTCTGCATAAAAGCGAAGATAAAAAAGGAGGAAAACATGGGCAAGTATAAAATAACGCCGCTTCATCTCGGCGATATCACAAGGCCGAAATCGAATATGATAAACGGCTATGAAGGTAAGGAAGTGCAGGACTTTCCGCTTGTGGCTTATTATCTTGAGGGCGAGCACAAGATCATGGTCGACACCGGAGGCTGCGCGCCGGAAGAGCCCCGCGGCATAGCCGCTCAGCCCTACACCCGCACTCCCGGGCAGGAACCGGAAGCCGCGCTGAAGAGTATCGGCGTCGACCCCGGCGAAATCGAATACGTGATCTTCACGCATATACACTGGGACCACGCATACAACAACGGACTGTTTAAAAACGCGAAATTCATTTGCCAGCGAAAAGAGTATGAAAGCGTGGCATCCGGAGCGGATGTGATCGGTTACGTTCCCGAGGAAGTCCTGAAATACGAATATGAATTGACCGACGGCGACGCCGTGCTTTTTGACGGCGTTTCAGTCATGCTTACGCCGGGGCACACAAGGGGCATGCAATGCGTTGCGGTCGACACCGAAGACGGAAAAATTGTCATCACCGGGGATCTCATAACCGTAAGAGAAAGCTTTAATAAGAACCCGCCGGAGTGCAACGGTCTTTATCCGAACGAAGAGGCCCTCGCCCAAATGCGCGCCGGCGTTGCAAAGGTCGCCGCGATGACGCGGAAGATACTCCCGGGACACGAGCCGGATGTGTTCAAACCGAATATGGGGTTTTGATCCGGCAGAAAAAGGAGTGATCCTATGTCCTTAATACGCGCTTTTGCCCTCCCGCACCCTCCGCTTGCCGTGCCGGATGTGGGTAAAGGAGAAGAACAAAAGATAAAAAACACCTTATCCGCCTTTGAGGAGATATCGGAGGAGATAGCCGCTGTCGCGCCGGAGACGATCGTATTCATAACTCCGCACAGCACGATGTATTCGGATTATTTCCACATTTCGCCGGGGCGTTTTGCCGTCGGCGACATGTCACGTTTTAACGCAAAGAATGTGCATTTTAAAGCGGAGTACGACGTTGAGACGGTAAATGAGACGATTCGCCTTGCGCATGCTGCCGGGATACCCGCGGGCACGGCGGGAGAAAGAAACGCCGCCCTCGATCACGGGGTTACGGTCGCGATGTTCTATATCAACCGTCGATATGATAAATACCGGCTTGTCCGTATCTCGCAATCGGGCATGGGGCCGCAGGAGCATTACAGGCTCGGCCGATGCATAACCGAGGCGGCGGAGAAACTCGGGCGAAAGACCGTTCTTATCGCCAGCGGAGACCTCTCTCACAAGCTGAAGGCGGACGGGCCTTACGGGTTCGCGCCCGAAGGGGCGGTCTATGACGGCGAAATAACGAAGGTTTTCTCGACCGGGGATTTTTCGGCTTTATTCGGCATATCCGACAACCTTTGCTCTCGCGCGGCCGAATGCGGCAGAAACTCGTTTTTGGTGCTGGCCGGCTGTTTTGACCGAATGAGCGTGGAAGCGAGGCTTTTGTCGTATGAGGGGCCTTTCGGGGTGGGATACGCGGCTGCGGTTTTTACTCCGGGCGAGCGTGACGAGGGCCGCGCTTTCGCAGAGCGGTATTCGGGACTCTGCCTTGCCGAAGCCGAAGAGAAAAAGACTCAAGAAGACCCCTACAGGGCTTTGGCGCGGGTGTCTTTGGAACATGCGGTCAAAAACGGCGGCGTTTTGCCGCTGCCGCAAGGACTCAGCGACGAGCTTCTCGACAGAAAAGCCGGCGTTTTTGTGTCCCTGCACAAAAACGGGCGCTTGCGCGGCTGTATCGGGACCATCATGCCGGTTGAAAAAAACATTGCCCTTGAAATAATCCGAAACGCCGTTTCGGCGGGGCTTCACGACAGCCGTTTTGAGCCGGTAACTGCCGTCGAATTGCCGTATCTGACCTATAAAACCGACGTTCTTTCCGAGCCGGAACCTGTTTCTTCCCCGGCGGAGCTGGATGTGAAGCGCTACGGCGTGATAGTATCCTGCGGCGGCAAGCGCGGGTTGCTTCTGCCGAACTTGGACGGCGTCGACACCGTTCAAGAGCAGATCGACATAGCCCGGAAGAAGGCGGGCATACCCGAAAACACCGAATTTAAGCTTGAGAGGTTTGAGGTCGTCCGTCATGAATGAGCGCGCGGCGCTTTATTGGAGCGCTTTGCAAGACGGCGATATCAGGTGTGAGCTTTGCCCGCGCGGCTGTCTTATACCGCCGGGCAAACCGGGTTTTTGCGGCGTTCGCGAAAACGCGGGCGGGTCGCTTGTTTGCGCCGGATACGGACTTGTCTCAGCCGTCGCCTTGGATCCGATCGAAAAAAAACCGCTTTCCCTGTTTATGCCGGGAAAGCGCGTTTTGTCTTTCGGAGGCTACGGCTGCAACCTGAGCTGCCCGTTTTGCCAGAATCACGAGATATCGGCGGATTTTGACACGCGAGGTTCAAGACGGCTCATGCCGCAGGATGTTGTCCGGCTCGCGAAGCAAACCGTTTCTGAAGGCAATGTCGGCGCGGCTTATACATATAACGAACCGACCGTCGGATTTGAGTTCGTGTATGACTGCGCGGCGCTCATCCGCGAAGCCGGGCTCAATAACATTATGGTGACCAACGGATATATAAAAAAAGAGCCGCTGAAAGAACTTTTGCCGCTGATCGACGCCGTGAACGTCGACCTTAAGGCTTTTAAGGAGGATTTTTACAATAAGATCGGGGGAGACCTCGAAACGGTCAAACAAACGATCGCCGCGTGCCGGAAGGGCTGCCATATCGAGGTGACCACTCTTATTATTCCCGGGGAAAACGAGGACGACATCGCGGAACTCGCGGCTTGGCTTTCATCCGTTGATCCGGAAATACCTCTGCATTTGTCGCGGTTTTTCCCGCGTCATAAATATTCCGCCGCGCAGCCGACGCCGAGAGAAACGATTTACCGGTCGGCGGAGGTCGCGGGGCGGTATTTGAAACATGTGTTTACCGGAAATATGTAATAAGCATACGGTATCGTCCGCCGCCCGATCAGGCGCTCGGTTTTTCCTTTTTGCTTTTTTTCTTACGGGCGCCGGAAACAAGCTTCATTGAGGGGCCGAACCAAAACGGCTCCATTCGTTTTGTCACGTCTTCAAGAGCGCTTATTATTCCGATATGCTGCGGACATTTCTTTTCACAGAGTCCGCATTTTTCGCATTTTCGGCTGCCTGTCCTTTTTTCGGGGTCGCCTGAGGAGCCCGTGCCCGTAATGTACTGTGTTATACCTGCGACGAACCCCAAGACAAACGACGTGTTATACGCCGCGAAGCATCCCGGGATGTTTACCCCGCGCGGGCAGGGCATACAGTAATCGCAGCCGGTGCAGGGGAGCTTATAAGCTTTTGTCATGACCTCGGCGACGGAGGAGTATACGCGGAGGTCGTTATCGCTCAGCATGCCCGCCGACGAATCGGCAGCGGTTTCAGCATTCTCGTCAAGTTGTTTTTCGCTGCTCATGCCGGACAGCACGACCGTGACTTCAGGTTGGTCCCAAAGCCAACGCAGTGCCCAAGCGGCGGGAGAGAGTCCGCCGCCTTCGGCGCTTTGTATACGAGCAGCCTCTTTGGGCAGTCCGTTTGCGAGCTTGCCGCCGAGCAGGGGTTCCATTACGATGACCGGCAGGCCTTTTTCATGCGCTTTATTAAGTCCGGCCCGCCCCGCCTGATAGTTTTCGTTCATGTAATTATATTGTATCTGGCAAAAATCCCATTCATACGAGTCAAGCAGAGATAAGAAGTCTTTTTGCGCGCCGTGAAACGAAAACCCCGCCCAGCCTATCGCTCCGGATGATTTTTTCTCCCGTATCCATCGTTCGATGCCGAGCTTTTTCAGACCTTCAAGGTCGGAAACAGAGGAAATGTTGTGTATCAGATAGTAGTCGATCCGGTCGGTTTTCAGCCGTTTTGTCTGTGCGGAAAACAGATCGTCAAAATCCTCATAACTCCGGCATTGCGCATGCGGCAGCTTTGTGGCGATGAAGACCTTATCCCTGACTTTATTTTTGCTCAGTATATCGCCCAAGACTTCCTCGCTGCCGGGGTAAACGAAGGCGGTATCGAAGTAATTCACGCCCCGGTCGATCGCGGACAGGATAAGCTTTTCCGTTTTTGCCCTGTCCGTCAATGCGGCGTTCAGGGCGCGCGGAAAACGCATACAGCCGAAGCCGAGCGCTGAGAGTTTGTTTCCGGATCTCGGGTCAACGCGGTATTGCATGTGAGAGCCGTTCCCCTTTCGTATCGAGTCGATAAACATCCGGTGCCGCTGACCGGATTTGAACCGGTACGGTATTTCTACCGGGGGATTTTAAGTCCCCTGTGTCTGCCTGTTCCACCACAGCGGCGTTTCAACAATGCTATCATCTTTATTTTTTACTGTCAAGCGCTCCGTCCGGCCCGGGGGCACAGCTGTGAAAAAAATTGATTGCGAAGCGGGCGCCGGCGTGATAAAATTTAATGATAAACAATGTCAACGCAGGGTAAAAAGGGTATTTGCATGAAATATGAGGAATGGAAGATTCCCTATGAAAAACAGAAGCGCGACGGAGAGATCTTCGAGGCCGGGTATCCCCCGTTGCTTGCGGCCCTGCTGAGCAAAAGAGGCTTGACCCGAAAGGCTGACGCCGAACGGTTTTTGTTCTCGGGCGAGGAGCTGTTGGAAGACCCCATGCTTTTACCTGACATGCAAAAAGCGATAGAGCGTGTTGAGCGGGCCGTTTCAAGCGGCGAGAGGACGGTCATTTACGGCGACTATGATGTTGACGGCATAACTGCGGCTTGCATGCTGACGGATTATCTTCGCAAGCGCGGCGCCGACTGCGAGCTTTACATACCGGATCGTATCGAAGAGGGTTACGGGCTGAACGCCGCGGCTGTCGAGATGCTCAGATCCCGCGGAACGGGCCTTATCATCACGGTGGATTGCGGCATTACGGCGATCGATGAAACCGACCTCGCCGCCCGGCTCAAAGTGGATATGATAATAACCGATCACCACGAGTGTACGGAGGCCTTACCGCGGGCCGAGGCCGTCATAAACCCGAAAAGACCCGATTCGGCTTATCCCTGCCGAGAGCTTGCGGGAGTGGGAGTCGCGTTCAAACTTATCTGCGCCATGGAAAAAAATCAAAAAACCATGCTGGCGGAATATTCCGATCTGATTGCGGTCGGAACGGTCGCGGACGTTGTGCCGCTGACCGGAGAAAACAGATTTTTAGTCAGAGCCGGAACGGAAAAACTGAAAAACGACCCGAGGCCCGGTTTTGCCGCTTTGCTCAAACAGGTGAAAACCACCGGTAAAATGTTGAACGCCGTTACGATAGGATACGCGATCGCGCCGAGGATAAACGCCGCCGGGCGTCTCGGGCGCGCCGACGTTGCGGTTTCCCTCCTGAACGCCGCAAGCGAAGAAGAGGCTGAAGAGAGCGCCCGAGAACTTTCCGGGTTGAACCGCAGGCGCCGCGAGTTGGAGCAGCTGATATGGGAACAGGCGAAACAAAGGCTGGAAGAGTGCCCGCCCGAGGCCCCTATCGTGCTTGCCGACGAAGCTTGGCATCAAGGCGTCATCGGGATAGCGGCGTCACGGCTTACAGAGATGTACGGGTTTCCCGCCGTTATCATTTGCCTTGACGGTGAAAAGGGGAAAGGCTCCTGCAGAAGCCCGGGCGGTTTTAACATGCTCGAAGCGCTGGGTGCTTGCTCCGAACACCTTGTGAGTTTCGGCGGCCACGCGCAGGCGGCCGGACTCAATATAAAAAGAGATAAAATCGATGATTTCCGCAGGGCTTTATGTGAGTATTATCAATACAGCCCGACGGATACGGAAAGCCGGCGCGCGGAACCTGAACTCAGAGTGGACGAACCGGAGCTGCTGAGCGTCGAATCTACCGAATCCATCGATCTGCTCGAGCCTTTCGGCAACGGCAATCCGAGACCGCTGCTTTGTATTACGGATGCGGTTTTAGAGTCGATAACGCCTTTAAAAGACGGAAAACATCTTCGGATATATGCGTCAAAATTCGGAAGAAGCCTCGAATGTGTGTTTTTTTCGCAAAGACCGGAGGAACTCGGCGCTTTGGCCGGTGATTTTGCGGATCTGGCTTTTTGCCCGCAAATAAATGAATTTCGTTCGCGGACGACAGTTCAGCTCATACTCTCAGGACTTCGAAAATTTGACGGCGCCGGACTTATTAAGCGCCTGACAAACGGAGATATGTCTCCGGCGGAGGCCGGAGAAAATCTCCCGGAACGCGCGGATTTTGCCGCGATATGGAAAAACATCCGGCAGCGGGGAGGTCAAATCCGGGGACGCCTGCCGGAGATCATGCGGGCGCTCGACGCTCGGATGACCCCGGGGAAGTTTTTTGTATGCCTTTCGGTTTTCGGCGAACTCGGATTGATCGAACTGAGCGAAAGCGGCGAAGAACTCAGCGTTTTGCAAACAGAGACGGAGGGAAAGACGGATCTGAACGCGTCCTTGCTGATGAGGGCGCTTTCGGTATCGGTATCGCGGCATTCGGGTTGATTGCCGCAGGTCGGGAGAGACGTATATGACGCAAACCTGCGTGAACAGTATTTGCCGGGACCCGGAAGATATTTTCCGGGATATTGAGAAAAAGATAACAGTAAATAACCCGGCGGCGGATATAGGCATGATACGCGCGGCTGTCGATTGCGCCGTGAAGTATCATGAGGGGCAGTTGCGCAACGACGGGTCGCCGTTTGTGACGCACGTTTTGGAGGCGGCGGCGATAGCGGCGGATATGGGGCTTGACGAGGAAGCGATAACGGCCGCCGTTCTTCATGACTGCATAGAAGACACGGACCTGACTTACCGGGATATTAAAAATCGTTTCGGACGCACCGTTGCCGATTTGGTCAACGGCGTGACGAAACTGACGCGCATGCAGCCGATGAACCAAGAGGACGAGCAGATGGAAAATCTTCGCAAGATGCTGCTTGCCATGGCGAAGGATATCCGGGTCATACTTATTAAAATAGCCGACAGGCTCCACAATATGCAGACGCTCGAATACATGAGCGATGAAAAACGGCGGCTCAAAGCGTTTGAAACCATGGAAATATACGCGCCCATCGCCCACAGGCTCGGAATGCAGAAAATCAAATGGGAGCTTGAAGACCTCGCGCTGTTATACCTCGATCCCTTCGGCTATAAAGAAATCACCGATGCGCTCGAGGAACGCAGCAAAGATCTGAAAGGTTTTATGGAGGGCGTTGAACAAAAAATAAAAAACAGGCTGGATGACTGGAGCATAAACGCGACTATCTTCGGCAGACTGAAGCATATTTACAGCATATACAGAAAACTGTACACGCAAAACCCGGACATTCGGGGTATTTTCGACCTGTGCGCGTTTCGTGTCATAGTCGACAATCCGGAGGACTGCTATAACGTCCTCGGGCATGTGCACGACATGTTCAAACCGGTTCCGGGCAGATTCAAGGATTATGTCAGCACGCCGAAACCCAACGGATACCAAAGCATCCATACGACGGTTGTAGGCACGGAAGGCATACCCTTCGAAATACAGATCCGTTCCCGGGAAATGCACCGGATCGCCGAATACGGCATAGCCGCGCACTGGAAATATAAAGCGGGCCAAGCCGGAGTCAAGGCCGGGGACGAGGAAAAATTCGCATGGATCCGCCGGCTTTTGGAAAGGCAGCAGGATTCCGAGGCGCAGGATTTTGTCCGCGATCTGAGAATCGACATGTTTGCCGACGAGGTGTTCGTTTTCACTCCGCGGGGCGACGTTATCAACCTGACTGCGGGGGCCACGCCCATCGACTTCGCCTACAGCATACACTCGGAAGTCGGAAACAAAATGATAGGCGCGAAAGTGGACGGCCGCATCGTGCCCATAGGACATACGCTCCAAAACGGGAATATAGTCGAAATACTTACCTCCAAATCATCATCCGGACCGAGCCGCGATTGGATACAGATCGCCAAAAGCGCCGAAGCCCGCTCAAAAATCAAGCAATGGTTCAAAAAGGAAAAACGCGAAGAAAACATCATACACGGGAAATCGCTCTTTGAGGCCGAATTGAAGCGAGCCGGGCTCCGTCCGACGGACGTGACGGACGAGCGCGTTTTGCCTAACGTACTGAAGAAAATGGCCGTTACCTCACCGGAGGATATATACGCGTCTATAGGTTACGGCGGAATGACGGCCACGCGCGCTGTCAACCGTATAAGAGACGAGGTCATAAAATCTCAGCGTCCGCACGGAAAGACCGTTTTGGATAAGCTCAACGAGAAAGCCGAAAAAAACGAGCGGCAAAAACCCGAAAAGGCGACGCAGGGCGTTTTGTTGGAAGGCCTGGATAATTGCCTAATTAAATTTTCCCGCTGCTGTACCCCCGTGCCGGGCGACGAAATCGCGGGATTCATTACTCGCGGCTACGGCGTTTCCGTACACCGAAAAGACTGCCCGAACTGTATTGCCGGAATCGAAAAGGACGGCGGAGAGAGATGGATAAAGGCGGATTGGAGCCGGAACATCGCCGCTGCTTATTCAACGACGCTCAAAATAATCGCCAAAGAGCGGACAGATTTTATAATGGATATTGCCGGTGTTCTGACCGGCCAAAACGCGAAAGTGCGCAGCATACATGTCAAGGACATTGAAGGCGGCAAATCGAAAGCGACGGTGACGCTCGACATTAAAGACTTGACCGGCTTGAAAAATATTATGAGCCGCCTGTCGGCGGTAAGCGGAGTCGTTGAGGTTTCGCGTTTCGGAGGATGATAAAATGAGAGCCGTGCTGACCCGTGTGACAGAAGCCTTCGTCGAGATCGACGGCGAGGTCGTCAGCGGTATCGGGAAGGGATTTTTGGTCCTGCTCGGAGTTAAGGCCGGCGACTCTGCGCGTGAGGCTGAGAAAACAGCCGACAGGATATGCGGGCTGCGTGTTTTCGAGGATGAAACAGGCAGGATGAGCATCGGGCCCGCCGAGGCTGAAGCTGAGATACTGATCGTTTCTCAGTTTACACTGTACGGCGACGTGCGCCAAAGACGCCCCGGCTTCACGCTCTCGGCGCGCCCCGAGGCCGCGGAGCCGCTGTGCGAGCTTTGCGCCGAAGAATGCAGGCGCCGGGGATTTTCGGTAAAAACAGGCCGATTCGGAGCGGATATGCAAATCCGGTCCGTGAACGACGGGCCGGTAACGCTCATTATTGATACGGACGAGCTTTGAAAGAGAGGGAGATTTATGCTTGTAAAAACGCTGCCGGTGGGATATTTGGAAACAAACTGTTATGTTCTGTGCGACGAGGCTTCGAAACAGTGCGCTGTTATTGATCCGGGCGACGAGCCCGACGTCATTGCGGCTTATGTAAGAGACTCCGGGCTGAGATGCGCGGCGATACTGCTCACACATTGCCATTTTGACCATATCGGCGCGCTCGGCGCGCTTCTTCGGGATTTACCGGCGACTGTGTATTTGGGAGAAAAGGACACGAAGGTACAGATCGGCAGTTCGCCGGGCTTTTTCAGACCGCCGGAGAACTCGGTTTTTTGTTCCGAGGACGACGTAATTGAAGTCGGCGGGTTGAAAATCAAGGTCATTGAAACCCCGGGGCATACGCCCGGAGGGCTTACTTTCGTATGTCTTAACGCTCTTTTTACGGGAGACACGCTGTTTTGCTCCTCATGCGGCCGCACCGATTTCCCCGGAGGGGATATGGATACGCTTATGAGGTCGCTGAAAAAACTGCACGATCTGCCGGGAGACTTTGAGGTCTATCCCGGTCACGCCGAAAGCACGAACCTTGAGAGGGAGAGGAAAACCAATTATTACATGAGATACGCCTGCGAAGAATGAAAAAGTTCAACAATGAAGAAAAACATTAAAAAATGTATTGAAAACGAGTAATCGATGTGGTATCATAAACAAGGTTTTTATTAAGGTATGTTTAAGGAGCCGAACACGTTGAGCAAAAATAAACATAGCGGCAATTCGGGCGGTCCGGAAGAAATCATTTTGACCGATCAGGAGCGCGAGCTTATAAAAGCCGTTCGCAAACTCGGCTCCGGCGAAGAGAGAGTCGTTGTAAAAGACTCAAAAATCGTACAGATCGAGGAGAGCAAACCGACCGACGGGAGTGCAATACCGCTGACGGTTCAGGAACAAAAAATCATTGAAATCGTCCGAGGACTCGACTACGGCGAGGAGAGGGTCGTCGTCAGAGATTCGGAAATAGTCCAGATCGAGGAAAAAAAGTCAATTAAACTGTAAAAAATAAACGGCATTGCCGTTTATGCGCGAAAGCGGAAGAACCGGAGTGCGCTTGTAAGCCGCAGTTCTGATTTTATTCGGAATTACGGATGTAAAGCAAACTCCGGTTCTTGCTGTTTATACCATCGAAACTGTATCGAAATACTAACTGAAACGCTGAAAGGAGCAAATAACGGTGGGTGGCTTTAGCGTGCATGATCATGTCCGGATAGTCGCTGATAATGATTGGAAGGGCATGATAGGGATCGTGAGGGATATTTCATATGATATTATGCAGATCTCCTGCATAAACAGACCGGCATATTTGTATTTGGTGAATGAGAGCAATATCGGTGATATTGAGTTGATAGGCGCAAAGGACGCCATGTAAAGCCCCGGCGCCGAGACCCGCGGGTCTTAATCCGGGACAGGCCGGAAGGGGCCGTCGAGCAAACCGGCGTAATAATCCGGGGGGCTGACTTTTCCGACCGCCGAAAAGGACAGCTTTTCGAAATCGAATATCCGTCCGGCAACGCGCAGGATATCGTCGGCGGTAACCGCGTCATACCGACGGATCAGTTCGTCCGGAGTCAAACACCTATCGAGAAACAGCTCTCCGCCGCCGAGCCTTTCCATACGAGCGGAGGTCGATTCAAGCGACAGTATTACACTTGATTTAACATGTTCGCGCGCCCTGTCCAATTCGTCGGCGGTTATCTTTTCGCTTTGTATGCGCCGGATCTCATCCGCAATGAGATTAAGCGCTTTTTTTTCGGTTTCGCGTCCGAGTGCGGTTTCGACGCCGAACAGCCCCGTATCGGAAAAAGACGCGTTGAATGTGTATACGGAATAACAAAGTCCGTATTTTTCCCTGACGGTACTGAACAGCCGGGAGGATACGCCGCCGCCCAAAACGGTCGACATCAGCGCCAGTGAAAAACGGTCTTCGTCCGTCGCCGTTATGCCGGGGAAACCTATGCAGAAATAATTCTGCTCGCCGGACTTGCGTTTTGTGACAGCCGCCGGAGTATACTCCGCTTTCTTCGGCGGTTTGTTTTTTACGGTGGGCATACGGGAAAATTCGGCCTCTATACGGCGCAGATGCCTGTCTTCGAAACTGCCGCACAGTGAAAAGACCGTGCGCGACGGGCTGTAGTTCTCACTCATAAACAGCTTCAGGTCTGAGTTTGTCATTTTTGCCAGTGTCGCGGGTTTTCCCGTGATCGGTCTGCCGAGGGGGCCGCGGTAGCATTTTGCGAACAGCCGCTCCGTTACCGTGTCCTCGGGGCTGTCCTCATACATGCCGATCTCCTCGAGGATGACGCCGCGCTCGGTCTCAACGTCTTTTTGGGCAAAGGCGGAATTAAAAAACATATCGCAGAGCAGATCTATCGCCGTATCCAGATTCGAATCGAGCACCCGGGCGTAAAAACAGGTGCTCTCTCTTGTTGTACAGGCGTTTATCCGGCCTCCGATCATGTCCGTCAATTCGGCGAGATCAAAGGCTGTTTTACTCTCCGTCCCCTTAAAAAGCATGTGCTCTATAAAATGAGCCGAACCGTTTTCGGCCGGCTTTTCATTGCGGCTGCCGGTCTTGATCCATATCCCCGCAGCGGCGGACCGGTAGTGCGGCATCTTTTCGAACACTATGCGCACGCCGTTCGGCAGTGTTATTTTTTCGTACATCGGGTAACCCCCGTAATATTTTGAACATTTCACCGGGGCTGCCGCATGAAACACGGCAGCCCCGGTGATCGATCGCGGGCGTCTCAGGCTTGGCCGCGTTCTTTGAGAGCATCCTTGCGGGAGAGGTTTACCCTGCCGCGCTCGTCGATCTCCGAAACCTTTACCCAAGTCATGTCCCCGATATTGAGGACGTCCTCAACTTTTTCGGTGCGCTTGAATTCAAGGTCCTTGATATGGCACATGCCGTCTTTTCCGGGCACGAGCTCGATAAAAGCGCCGATAGGTATTATGCGAACGACCTTGCCGTAATATAAAGCGCCGATTTCCGGTTCGAAAACGATATTGTCGATCTCGCTTTTCGCGGCCCTGCAGGCGTCGATGCTTTCACTTGCTATATAGATCGAGCCGTCGTCCTCTATATCGATCTTGCATCCGGTCTCGGCGGTGATTCTTTGTATGACCTTTCCGCCGCTGCCGATGACTTCGCGTATCTTGTCGGGGTGAATCTTCATTTGTATCATCTTCGGCGCCGTTTCAGCCAGTTCCGACCGCGGCTGCGCGATGCACGGAAGCATGATCTCATCGAGTATTTTAAAGCGCGCTTCTTTTGTGATCTCGAGGGCGTTTTTAATGATTTCGGCGGTGAGGCCGTCGTTTTTGAGGTCCATTTGTATGGCGGTTATTCCCGCCTTTGTCCCCGCTACCTTAAAGTCCATTTCACCGTGGAAGTCCTCAACGCCCTGAATGTCGATGAAAGTCGACCAACGATCGCCCTCTGTGATGAGCCCGCAGGAAATTCCGGCGACGGGCGCTTTAAGCGGCACGCCGGCGTCCATAAGAGCCAAAGTGGAGCCGCAGACCGAGCCTTGGGAAGTGCTGCCGTTCGAAGAAAGAACTTCCGAAACGAGTCTTATGGCGTATGGAAAATCAGCGACGGCGGGTATCACGGGTTCAAGGGCTTTTTCGGCCAAAGCGCCGTGTCCGTACTCGCGCCGGCCGGTCGCCCGCGCGCCTCGGGCTTCTCCCACCGAATAGGAAGGGAAATTGTAGTGGTGGATAAAACGCTTTGATTCTTCCTCCCATATGGTGTCGAGTTTTTGAGACGCCGACAACGTATTCAGCGTTGCTATCGTCAGTATCTGAGTCTGGCCGCGGGTGAAAAGGCCCGAGCCGTGTACCCGCGGGATAAGGCCGACTTCCGCTGCCAAGGGGCGGATCTCGTCCGGCGCCCTGCCGTCGACCCTTTTGCCTTCAAGCAGTTGACGCTTGACGATTTTTTTCTGGAGTCTGTAGAGGATCTCCTCCATGTGTTTGCCCATGTCCGGGTGGGCCTCTTCGTATTTTCCGGTAACGGCGTCGACCCATTCGTTGACTCTTGCCTCTCTTATATTCTTGTCGTCCGTATCCATGCAAAATTCCATGCCGGACATATCGTTTTCGCAGAGTTTTTCGAATAACTCGTCGTCGAATGAGGCTTTTTCGTAACTGAACTTTTCTTTGCCGATCTCCGCCCTCATACGATCGATGAGATCGATGACGGGCCTTATCTTTTCATGCGCCAGCAGTATGCCCTCGTACATTATTTCATCGGGGACCTGATCGGCGGCGGCTTCTATCATGACTATCTTTTCCGAGGTCGCGGCGACGGTAACGGTCATGAGATTTTTTTCGCGCTCTTTTTTGGTTGGGTTGAACAGATATTTTTCCCCGTCCCATCCCAAAACTATTCCGCCCAAAGGGCCGCTCCAAGGGATGTCGGAAATCGTCACGGCGGCGGAAGCTCCGATCATGGCCGCGACTTCGGCGGAGCAGTCCCTGTCAACGGAGAGGACTTCGCAGGTGATGACCGTGTCGTTTCGAAGGTCGGGCGGGAAAAGCGGCCGCATAGGCCTGTCTATCAGTCTTCCGGCCAGAACGGCGGGCAGAGAGGGCCGGCCTTCGCGGCGCATAAAACTGCCCGGGATTCGCCCGACCGCGTAAAGCTTTTCGTTAAAGTCGACCGCCAAAGGGAAGTAATCTATGCCGTCTCTCGGTTTCGCGGAGGCGGTCACGGTGACGAGGACGGCGGTATCTCCGTATTTGACCAATACGGCGGCGCTGCAAAGTTCGGCCAATTTGCCCGTTTCCAGAACGAGCGGGCGGCCGGCGAAGTCGATCTCATAGCGCTTTTCATCGGGGAATGTTTTTTGTTTTACTGTCATTGGGGGGCTCCTTTCGATTTTCAACGGAGCTTTTTGTCCTTTTAGCATTTGAAACCGTGTCCGGTCGTTCGGACATGCTTTCAACTGCTAAAGGGCGTATCGCTCCGGTTGTTTACGGTGTTTTTCGGGAATTACAGAACAGCGGGGGGGCTTAATACCCCCCGCGGCGTCTTATTTGCGGATACCGAGTTTGGCGATGCAGGCCCTGTACCGCATGATGTCCTTTTTTGCGAGATAGTCGAGGAGACGGCGGCGCTTTCCGACCATTTTCAACATACCGAGACGGCTGTGATTATCCTTTTTATGTTGTTTCAGGTGCTCCGTCAGCTGTGTGATGCGTTCGGTCAGTATGGCTATTTGTACTTCCGGGGAACCCGTGTCGGAGTCGTGCGTGCGGTTGTCGTTGATGACGGTGGTTTTTTGCTCCTTTGTGATCATTGTTCGGGGTGCTCCTTTCTTGTCGGTTCTATACCCTCCGGCTGAGTCGCGGGCGGAAAGGCGCCCTTTCAGGCTGTATCCCGGGACCCGGCGCGGGGGTCAAAGCTCGGAAATGATATCATAACTTATATTATTTGTAAAGCGTAAAGGCATATTATGTTTATGTTAGCGTTGTTTTGCCTCGGCGGACGTGCTATAATGACCGCAAATGTTGAAAAAGAGGATATTTTAAACATGTCGTTGCGAACGAGAGCCGTACTGGTGATCATGTCGATCTTTCTTGCGGTCACGGCGGCAAATTATTATTCAAGCCTGACATTTATCAATCGTAATATGGCTGACGTCATGGAACACGAGCTGTCCTTGGCGTTGGATATCGCCAATACCGTGGTCACAACGAAGATCGGACTTCTGAAATCCAACGCCGAAACTGTGGCTGAGAGGATACTGCAAGCCGATTCGGTTGAAGAAATGAAGGCGGTCATGGCGTCTCAGGAGGAAGAATTCGAGGAGTTTATTTCGCTGGCGGTATACGACCGCAACGGGCTCGTCGTCAATTGCGGCTCACCGGTCGCGCATAATGTTTTTCTCTCAGAGAGAGATCTCGTGCAGCCGGTCTTTGACGGTGTGAAGATAATATCTTCTCCGCACTATAACAGGGTAAAAGGGGATTTGGTCATACATGTTTTCGTGCCGATGGGGCCTGATATGATACTGTCGGCGACCGTTCCGGGTATGCTGTTCTCAGATTTGCTCTCGCAGTACAGGTTATGGCAGACCGGCAACATATTTATAGTTGACGCGGAAGGCACTTTCGTTGCCAATTACCGATCGGATCTGGTCTTGCGGCAGCGTAATTTCATTAAGGAAGCCGAAACCGACCGTGAAATGGAAACGGCGGGCGTATTTTACCAAAAAATGATATCCGACATGAATCCCGGTTCGGGCAAATATGTTTTCGAGGGACAGGAGCGCCTGTGCGTATACAAATACGTCACAGGGTCCATCGTAGGCTGGCGGATAGGCGTTGTGGCGCCTTTGCATGAAGGGCCCCAGAGAAATGCTCAAAACGGGCTGTTAACAGCCGCTCTTGTTTTTTTGGCCGTCGGAGTCGCCGTATCCTTCATCGTTTCCGGGATCGCCATTAAACCTTTCAGGACCATTCGGGAGCAGGAGGCTAAAATATTGGACGAGCACGAGCGCATTAAGCTTTTGCTTGACGCTACTCCGCTTGCCTGCCGGCTGTGGAACAGGGATCACAAAATATTCGAGTGCAACGATGAAACCGTCAAGCTTTTCGGACTTGAAAACAAGAGTGAGTACATGGACAGATATTTCGATTTTTCTCCCGAGTATCAGCCGGACGGCCGGAGCTCGCGGGAGACGACTATCCTGATACTTGACAAAGCATTTGAGGAAGGCAGACTTGTTTTCGAATGGATGCATAAAAAACCGGACGGGACGCTTCTGCCCTGTGAGATCACGCTTGTCCGGGTAAAATATGAAGATGAATACGTCGTTGCCGGTTATACGCGGGATCTGCGCGAATACAAACAAATGATGGAGGAAATAGGGCGGCGCGATAAGCTGCTGACCACGGGAAACCGCGCCGCGACGATACTTCTGTCGACCGAGGAAAAGACCGGATTTGAGACAGCGCTGATGGAGAGCATGGCTCTTGTGGGACTCTCAACGGACGTCGATCGCGTCCAGATCTGGCGCAATGAGATGAAGGACGGGTCTTTACATTTTATCCACACATATGAATGGCTGAGCGAGGAAGGAAAAAAGAAGAGACCGGTTCCCCTCGGCTTGGAATTTCCGTACAGCGACAAACCGGAATGGGAAGAAATGTTCCTTCGCGGCGAATGCATTAACGGGCCCGTTTCGGAACTCTCTGCTGACGACAGGGCGTTTTTGGGCGCGTACGATATGAAAACGATCGTTATTATACCTCTTTTTTTGCGTGATAAGTTCTGGGGCTTTTTCAGTGTTGACGACTGCCGGAGCGAGCGCACTTTCACGCAGAGTGAAATCAGCATCCTCCGCTCTGTCAGCATGATGATGGCAAACGCTTTCGACCGCGACGCGCAGGCAGCGATGATCCGCGAGACGAACGAATACACTGAGCTTTTACTTGAGGAAATGCCTTTTTCCTGTAATTTGTGGAACAAAGATTTAAGTATCTTCAAATGCAACGAGGGAAGCGTCAGGATGTTCGGCGCTGAAGACAAACAGGAATTTTTGGATGATTTCCTGCAGTTTTCGCCGGAATATCAGCCTGACGGACAGCGCTCCTTCGAAAAAACCGAATATTTACTCAAAAAAACCTTTGAGGAAGGCAAATGCGTCAGCGAATGGATGCACCTGAAAAGAGACGGCACGCCGCTTCCGGCGGAGGTCACTCTTGTTCGGGTCGCTTCCGGCGGCGATTACATCGTAGCCGTCTATGTGCGCGACCTGAGCGAGCAGCAAAGGATGCTCGCTGAGATCAACCGCAACATCGCCCTGCTCAACGCCGTTAATCTGGCTGCCGGTACGCTGCTCCGCTCGGAACCGGGCGCTTTCTCTCAAGACTTGCACCGGTGCATGGGTATTATGGCGGGGACCATCGGAGTCGACCGCGTATCAATCTGGAAAAATTATACAAATAACAATATGCTTCATTACAGGCAGATTTTTGAGTGGAGGGACGGAATAGAATTATCCGCATACAACGGCGCGCCTTACAGCGTAACAGCGCCGAGGTGTTACGCCGAAAAGGTCCCCGGATGGGAAGAGACCCTCTCAAAAGGAAACTGCATAACCGGCTTGGTGCGCGACATGCCGGAAAAAGTCAGGGAGCATCTTGCCCCTCAGGGCTTGTTGTCTGTTTTCATCACTCCGGTGTTTATTCAGGATCTGTTCTGGGGATTTGTGGCGTATGATAATTTCCGCGGGGAAACGATATTCACCGAAAATGAGCAAATGATTATGAATTCCGGCGGGATCGTTATTGCCAACGCTTTGCTGCGCAACGAAATGATGTTGAACCTCCAAAACGCCAACAATGCAAAGAGCGACTTTTTGGCAAAGATGAGCCACGAAATGCGCACCCCTCTGAACGCCATCATCGGGCTGTCCGGGCTTGCGCTTGACGCCGAGGAAATTAACGGGGAAGCGCAGTTGAATATCGAAAAGGTCAACAATGCCGGAACGACTCTTTTAAGCATGGTAAACGACATTTTGGATATTTCAAAGATAGAGGCGGGCAAGCTTGAGCTCGTGCCGATACGGTACGACGTCCCGAGTTTGCTGAACGACACGATCACCCAGAGCGTCATGCACGTCGGTTCAAAGCCCGTCCGCTTCATTCCGGATATCGACGAGAATCTGCCGATGCAGCTCTTCGGCGACGACCTTCGCGTCAAGCAGATCTTCAATAACCTGCTGTCGAACGCTTTTAAATATACTGATGAAGGTTACGTGGAAATGAGCGTCCGCTGCGAGCGCGACGGCGAGGATGTCTGGATGACGATTTGGGTGCGGGATACCGGCAAGGGCATCAGTCCCGAGGATATGGGCGGATTGTTTGCCGAATACTCGCGGCTTGAGCCCGAAGCCAACCGTCTGACCCCGGGTTCAGGTCTCGGACTCCCCATTACGAAAAGGCTGGCGGAGTTGATGGACGGAGCGGTCACAGCGGAAAGCGAGTACGGCAAAGGCAGCGTATTCACGGTCAAGCTGAAGCAGGGCTTTGTAGCGGAGGCAACGATAGGCCCGGAGATAACGGAAAACCTGAAAAGTTTCCGCTATTCCGACCACAAACGGCGCGATCACGCCGGACCGGACCGGATCAAGATACCTGACGCGCGAGTGCTTGTGGTAGACGATAATTTGACCAATTTAGACGTCGCGAAAGGTCTTTTGAAACCTTACGGCATGCACATCGACTGTGTAACAGACGGCATACAGGCCGTAGACACCGTGAGGGAGGAAAAAGTCAAATATGATTTGATATTCATGGATCATATGATGCCGGGAATGAACGGTACGGAAGCTCTCCGCCGCATACGGGAGACAGGCACGGAGTACGCTGAAAACGTACCCGTAATTGCCTGCACCGCCGACGCCATCGTCGGTAATGAGCAACTGTTCATGGACAGGGGTTTTCAGGGATTTTTGTCGAAACCCATCGAAGTCGCGAGCCTTGACGGGATAATCAAGCAATGGCTGAGTGACAAAGCGTCAACAGGGGACACGGACAGAAAAACCGAAAGCCCGGCTTCGATAAAACCGGCGGCGGGGGCGCTGAGGGCGCCCGCCGGAGTCGATCTGCAAAGAGGACTCGAACGCTTCGGAGGGGATGAAGAATCCTATATGCAGGTATTGAGGTCTTTCGCCGTCAATACCAAACCTCTGCTTGAAAAGATCGGCGATGTAAAAGAGGAGACCTTGGACGATTATGTCGTTATCGTTCACGGCATCAAAGGATCGAGCCGCGGTATTTGCGCGCAGGAGGCAGGCGACGCGGCGGAAGCGCTGGAAGATGCGGCGAGAGAAAGAAATTACGGTTTTGTGAGTGAAAACAACCCGAAATTCATCGAAATCGTCCGAAAACTCACGCTCGATATCGAAGATGCGCTGGATGCGGCGGCGGAAAAAAATCCCAAGCCGAAAAAAGCCGAGCCGGACAGAGAGATCTTGATAAGGTTGATGACAGCCTGCGATAATTACGACGTGGAAAAAGCGGACACGGCCATGAAAGAATTGGATGTCTATGATTACGAAACCGATGATATCCCGATCGATTGGCTGCGGGAAAATCTGATTCGCTCCGAATATTCGCAGATCGTTGAAAGGCTGTCGGCCTTGATCGATATGCCCGGTCCGGGGTAAAACGCTCCGGCATTTAATATCGGGCATTCCCCTCCCCCGGCGGGGGATGCATCCGGCCCCGGCAAGGGAGCCGCAGGTTCTCGGAGATTTTCCGATATACGGGAAAAAGAAACTTTTTACTTTCGCCGGCGCTCTTTACAACAAAGGGCGCGGCGTGTATTATTATCATCATCCGTCTTGCTTTTACCGGTGAAAGGAATAATCAAAATATGGGCAGCAGCTTTTTTGCTTTTATATCCCGCATGAAACATATAAGACGATGGGGACTGATGCGCAACAGCTGTTTTGAGAACGTGCAGGAACACAGTCATATGGCGGCGGTCACGGCGCATGCTCTTGCCGTTATAAGACGCGACGTATACGGCATCCCCTGCGACCCGAATGAGGCTGCCGTTTTGGCCCTGTACCACGATGCGCCGGAAATCTTAACGGGCGATCTGCCGACTCCGGTAAAATACCATGACCGTCATATCATAAGCGCGTACAGGCAAGTTGAAAAAACAGCTTCCGAAAAACTCACGGATATGCTGCCCGCGGAGATAAGAGAAGCTTACAGACCGCTTTTATTCCAAAACGCAAACGAGGAAACGCTCGCCGTCGTTCGCGCGGCGGACAAGCTTTCCGCATACATAAAATGCATTGAGGAACGGAAGGCCGGCAACAGCGAATTCATATCGGCCGAGAAACAGACCTTGGAAAAACTCAAAGCGATGAAGATGCCCGAGGTGGAATACTTCCTCGACAAGTTCATTCCGGCTTTTGAACTGACCTTGGACGAGTTGGAGCCGGGTACGGCTCATCTGCAAACGGCCAAAGGGAGGAATAAACCGAGATGAGAGCTATCGTTACGGTGATAGGAAAAGACCGCGTTGGGATAATCGCGGAGGTCTGCACGGTTTTGGCCGCTCGCGGCGTCAATATACTCGATATAAGCCAAACCGTGCTGCAGGAATACTTTACAATGATCATGCTGGCAGATGCCGGGGCCTGCGCCGCGACGTTTTCGGAGTTGGCGGAAGAGCTCAGGCAAACGGGCGCCGAAAAGGCGCTCGACATCAGGATTCAGCGCGAGGATATCTTCAACGCTATGCACAGGATATAAAATGCGGCGGGATCCGGTCCCGCCCTGCGGAGAAACGAATATGATAAACCGAAGCGAAATACTTCAAACGATAGAAATGTTCGACAGGCAGCATTTGGACGTCCGCACGATAACAATGGGGATATCGCTTTTTGATTGCTGTGACGCCGACCCCGGAAAAGCCTGTTCCAAGATATACGATAAGATCGTAAGGTCCGCCGAAAAACTTGTTGAGACAGGCCGGGATATCGAGTCGGAGTTCGGTATACCCATAGTCAACAAACGGGTGGCCGTTACGCCGGTTGCGCTTATTTGCGCATCGTCCGAAACGGAAGACTGCGTTCCTTTCGCTTTATGCTTGGATAAAGCGGCAAAGGAGACCGGCGTTGATTTTATCGGGGGATTTTCCGCGCTTGTCAAAAAGGGATGCACAAACGCGGATATAAAGCTCATAAGAGCTATACCCGAGGCGCTCGCAGAGACAAAATATGTCTGCTCCTCCGTGGAAGTGGGTTCCTCAAAAGCGGGAATCAATATGGACGCGGTGGCCCTTATGGGCAAAACGATCAAAAAAACAGCCGCTTTGACCGCCGGCGCCGGCGGTTACGGCTGCGCGAAGCTTATGGTGCTGTGCAACGCGGCGGACGACAATCCTTTCATGGCGGGAGCGTTTCACGGTCCCGGCGAAGGAGAAACGGTGATAAACGTCGGAGTTTCGGGACCGGGCGCGATCCGGGAGGCGCTTAAGGCTGTCAGAGGATGTCCGTTCGACGAGTTGGCTGAGATGATCAAAAAAACTGCTTTCCGGGTGACCCGCGTGGGTCAACTCGTGGCGGGAGAAGCCTGTAAAAGGCTCGGCGCGCCGTTCGGGATCGTTGATCTGTCGCTTGCTCCGACGCCCGCCGCGGGGGACAGCGTGGCAAGGATACTGGAAGAGATGGGCTTGGAGGTCTGCGGGACGCACGGCAGCACGGCGGCGTTGGCGCTCTTGAATGACGCGGTCAAGAAAGGCGGAGTAATGGCCGGCTCTTCTGTAGGGGGATTGTCCGGCGCTTTTATTCCGGTCTCCGAAGACGAGGGAATGGTCGAAGCGGCAGAGAGGGGAGCGCTCACCGTCGATAAGCTTGAAGCAATGACCTGCGTATGCTCCGTCGGACTTGACATGATCGCCGTTCCCGGGGATACGCCCGCCGAAACGATCTCGGCGATAATCGCGGACGAGGCCGCCATCGGCATGATAAACTCCAAAACAACTGCGGTGCGTATAATCCCGGTACCGGGCATGAAAGTCGGCGACAGGGTCGAATTCGGAGGTCTGTTGGGCGGCGCCCCCGTAATGCCCGTGCATGAATTTTCGAGCGCGGATTTCATATCGCGGGGAGGCAGGATCCCAGCGCCGGTATCGAGCTTGAAAAACTGATGATTCCGAGTGAAAAGATAATTTGAGGTGATTTTTGTGGAACAAATAAAAATTCAAGCGGCAGACAAGCTCAAAACGAAACCCGATATGAAGAATCTGCCCTTCGGAACCTACTTTACGGACCATATGTTTCTTATGGATTATGAGGAAGGCAGGGGTTGGTTTGATCCGCGCATCGTTCCTTACGGCCCCGTCAGCCTTGACCCTTCCGCCATGGTATTCCATTACGCCCAAGAGGTATTCGAGGGTATGAAGGCATACAGGACCGCCGACGGCAGGATCAGGCTTTTCCGTCCCATGGAAAATATCCGGCGAATGAACGTATCCGCGGAAAGACTGTGTGTCCCGAAGCTGCCCGAGGATATATTTCTTGAAGCTTTAGTGCAGCTCACGCGGCTTGAAAAGGATTGGGTGCCGAGCGAGTCTTTTGCCTCGCTTTATATACGGCCTTTCGTAATAGCGACCGAACCGCACGTGGGAGTACATGCGAGCAGTACATATCTGTTTGTGATAATCACGTGTCCGGTTGGCAGTTATTATCCCGAAGGGGTCAACCCCGTGAAGATCATTATCGAGGACGAGGATGTGCGCGCCGTGCGCGGAGGGACGGGATATACGAAATGCGGAGGCAATTACGCCGCATCCATAAGGGCGGCCGACCGGGCGACCGCCAAAGGATACAGTCAGGTGCTGTGGCTCGACGGCGTACATCAAAAATATGTCGAGGAAGTCGGCAGCATGAACGTCATGTTTAAGATAAACGGAAAAATAATAACCCCGTCGCTCAACGGAAGCGTTTTACCGGGGATCACGCGGAAATCATGTTTGGAGCTTTTACGCGAATGGGGTTATGAGGTCGAGGAAAGGGATCTGTCGGTCGACGAACTGACAGCCGCGGCCGGGAGCGGGGCATTGGAAGAAGCCTGGGGCACCGGAACGGCCGCCGTAGTATCGCCTGTCGGCGAAATATCTTACAAAAACCGACAATATACGGTATCCGGTTTTAAAATCGGCGAATTGACGCAAAGGCTTTATGATACGCTGACCGACATACAGTGGGGCAAAGTCGAAGATACACGCGGGTGGATAAGCGAGGTATGCCGTTTTTAAGATATGCTCGAAGCTCGAATAACCGGAGATTGCGAATTCGGCGCCCTTTCAGGCGCCGAATACCGTAAAGTGAGCCGCTCCGAATGCCTCTCGGATAAAATATCTGATTTTCAGCGCGGGGTGCGATGTTAAGCCCGCCACTCCGAAAGAGCGGATACCGTGGCTTTCGGCGATAAGCTTTGCTCTGAATATATGGTATTCGCTTGTGGCTATCGCCACCCCGTTTTCGGGGGTCCCGCCGAGACCGCGTATGAGCTCCAATGAAAACGCGATATTCTCAGCCGTGTTTTTTGACCTGTCCTCAGTTACTATGCGCTCAGAGCCGATACCTCGGGATTCGAGCCAGTTTTTCATGGCAAGGGCTTCCGATATGAGTTCATCCTTGCCTTGTCCCCCGGAAACGACGGCGACGGAATCAGGATAGGTCTCGAGATAGTCCAAGGCGGCGTCAAGACGTTCCCTGAGAGTGAGCGAAGGAGACGTGCCGTAAAGTCCCGCGCCGAGAACGATCAGCCAGTCCGCTTCCGGGTCCTTGTCCGACCGGGCCGCTCCGATGATAAGCGCTTCCAGCACCGCAAAACAAATAAGCCCGAGCAACAACAATAATCCGGCCGCGGCGGCAAGCCGGCGGCCTTTCTTTTTTCTCGGGAGAGAATCCTCCTCAACCGCGCGCGGGCGCGCGGCGTTTCCCGAAAGATAAAAACCATGACCGGCGCCGCGAATATTGTGAATTTTAAGCGGAATGATCATAGCCCGTCCCCCTGTCCGCGTATTTAACAACTGCAATATATACCGGCTTTGCATCATTTTTGATAAGTTAAAAACTGCAAGGCGAATTTATTAACTTGACAGTCTTGTCGGCAATCTATAAAATTATTATAAGTTATGACAGGTGGTCAACGTATATTATTCGATCTGCCGAAAACCGCATCAGTGGGAGGAATGTCCATTGCGTAAAGACCTTTTTGAAAAAACAGACAGTGCCCGGGCTTTACAGATTCTCAAGGACGGCAACAAACGGTATGTTACCGGAAATACGTTACATGGGGCAGATTATTCCCATGCCCGTTCCGCGCTTGCGGAGAAGGGCCAAACTCCTTTGGCAGTCGTTTTCGGATGCTCCGATTCCCGCGTCCCGCCGGAGATCGTGTTCGACATGGGCATCGGTGAACTCTTTGTGGTACGGACGGCGGGAAACGTCGCCGACGCCATATCGGTCGGAAGCGTCGAATTCGCCGTCGAGCATCTGCACGCCCGCGTCGTGTTGGTGCTGGGCCACGAAAAATGCGGCGCGGTGGCAGCCGCTGTGGCCGGAGGAGAGCACGGCCCGAATATCGGCGCTATCATCCGCGAGATCGAACCTTCGATCGAGAGGGTGCGGGCCGAAGGCGGGCACGATCTGAACTGCCGCTGCGAGGACGAAAACATCAGGCATACCGTATCCGAATTGGGCGTCAGCCCCATTCTGTCGCGATATGTCGACGAGGGGAAGCTGCTGATCACAGGCGCCAAATACAATCTTATATCAGGAGAAGTCAACTTCGCGATTTGAGGCTTGGGTAATTGCCGGGCAATTATCGGGTCATTCCCGAGATTCACGAAAAAACGGAGAGAAGGTCTAAACATGAAATGGTTTAAAAACTTGAGGATGAAATCCAAGATGCTGATCAGCTTCCTGCTGGTTGTAATAATGATGATCGCTTTGGCCGTGTTTTCGATCATAGAGCTGCGATACGTCGAAGAAGCCTTTACGTATACGCTCAAACATCCGGTTGCGGCCAAAGCCGAAATGCAGGACTTCCGAGGCGCTGCCCGTGACCTTCGCCGCATAGTGGCGACGATCATCATGTACGCGCCGACGAACGATACGGCGCGGATGGAAGAATTATTCGAAAAGGACGCGGCGGCCGCCTATAAAGAAGGCATGGCTGTGCTTGACGGCTTCGAAGCTATTGTAAAGAGCGACGAACGACTGCCGAAAGACGATCTGAACACTCTGCTCGTCGACCTGAAGGAACTTCGCGATGTATTCCAATTATACAAGAGTGATTTTTGCGACAAAGCCTATGCCGAAGCACACGAGGGCAATTATACGGGCGCCATGGAGATCGTCATTTCCGGGACGACGATCACAGATTCGCTTAGGGATGCTTCCAACGTCCTGATAAGTATGACGGATGAGGTCGCCAAAACAGAGACCGCGTACGCTGAAGCTTCCTCAGCCAAGACGGTCAGGACACTTATAATTGTCTCCGTCCCTATCGCCTTGATCGCGGTGATCATTGCTCTTTATATGGCGAGCCTCGTCAGCAAGCCGATGTCTTTCCTCGCCTCAGTCATGGTCAAACTTGCGAAAACGGGCAACTTCATCATGGACAGCGACACCGACGAGAAAATCACGAACTATCGCACAATGCATGACGAACTCGGGCAGATGGCGGATTCATTTGCGTCGGTGATCGAGATGATGCAGCGAAAGCTCAAGACTCTGGAGGATGTATCCGGCGGCGATCTGACCACATTCGTCGTCCAACGCTCGGAGCAGGACTCTTACGGCAACGCGATGCGCATGATGGTCGACCGCCTGACCGAAATGTTCAGGGAGATCCATGTCTCCGCCGATCACGTCACATCCGGCTCCAACCAGATCGCCAACGGCTCTCAAGCCTTGGCGCAGGGTTCGACGGAGCAGGCCTCCTCGGTGCAGGAGCTGTCAGCGTCCATATCGGAAATAGCGCGAAAGACAAAGGACAACGCGGAACTGGCCGGGCGCGCCGCCGTACTCGCCAATACCATTAAGCAAAACGCCGAAACAGGCAGCCGGCAGATGGACGAGATGATGACCGCTGTCAAAGACATCAACCTTGCCAGTCAGAGCATCAACAAGGTCATCAAAGTCATCGACGATATCGCGTTCCAGACCAACATCCTCGCTTTAAACGCCGCCGTGGAAGCGGCGAGGGCCGGACAGCACGGCAAAGGTTTTGCGGTCGTTGCGGAGGAAGTCCGCAATCTGGCCGCCAAGAGCGCCGAAGCCGCGAAGGACACCGGAGGTTTGATTGCCAACTCAATGGAGAAAGCCGAATTGGGCTCGCGCATCGCGACGGATACCGCCGCGAGCCTTGCGGAGATCGTGTCCGGGATCAACGAAAGCAGCCTGATCGTAAGCGAGATCGCCCAATCGTCCGAGCAGCAGTCCACCGGAATAACGCAGATCAACCACGGTATTGACCAGGTGGCAAACGTCGTACAGCAAAACAGCGCGACGGCGCAGGAAAGCGCCGCAGCCAGCGAGGAGATGAGCGGCGAAGCGAGTATGCTGCAAAACCTTCTTTCCCAGTTCAAGCTGGCAGACGGCGGTGCGCACAAAGGGTTGCCCGCCGCGAAACAGAAAGCCATGCCGGCGCCGACGGTGCATGCGGCGGACGAAGACGGTCCGAACGACAAGTATTGATATCCCGGCCCGCGCAGACTGAGGCGGAGGGAAGGTTTGAGAGTTTGCCGGGGATATTTCCCCGGCAAACTCTCGCAGATTTATCCTTTCCGGATTGAATTCCCGGATCGCGCCTGAAACGGAACATAATTTAAGAAATAAAGATTTGTAAATTTTGTAAATAAAGTTGAGATATTGTGTAAAAAGGCTTTTTTTTTTGCCGAAATCCGGTAAAATACAAACACTTGTAAGCTCGGGCAGAATTCCGGGCGGAGTTTCAATCTCCGCCGCCGCATTTATCGGTTCTGCGCGAACCCGGGCCGCGCAGCGTCGGCATACAGCGGCGACGTCAGATATAATCGGAGGTCAGAAGAATGAAGAATCTTAAAATCAGCTTGAAGCTTATGCTCAGTTTTTCCATTGTCATCATACTTGCTGTAATTCTCGGCATAATGGGAATCATAGGAATGATGAGACTCAATCAAGGCGCGTCCGACCTTTATGACAATGAGATAGTCGCAATAGGAGCCTTGGCGAACATCAGGGAACAATTCGGCGCTCAGCGAAGCGATATCCGTAACATATTCCTGTCAAGCAGCGACCCTGACAGGGTGCGCTCGCTCATTGCGGGAATAGCGGAAAGCGACAAACTTGTTGATGAAAATATTGCGATCTATGAGGCGTTGATCTCGGACCCGAGTACGGAAACCGACTTTTTGACCGCCCGCGACGCTTGGAAAGGCCCTTACGCGCAAATGAAAACGGCCATGTGGCCCATGATAGAGCAAGGGGATTATGACGGCGCTTACAACTATTTTTTAAGCAATGCGGGAGTCATCGCCCCCATAACGAACGGGCTCAGAGACAGCACGTCTTCTAACGACGCCTCGGCTTTGGCGCAGAATATCAAAAACGACGGGATATTTACTACGCTTATGATCACTATCATAGTCTTGATGGCGCTGACTTTAATCTTATCCGTCATCATAACGTTCTACGTCTCAGGTTTGATAAGCAAGCCTCTTAACGTCCTCTCGAGCTTTATGAAAAAAGCGGGCACTACCGGAGACATCACACTGACCCCCGGGGATTTGGCGGAAATAAACAAATTCGGGCAATACAGAGATGAGATCGGACAGACCATTTCCAATACCGCCTCATTCATAAAGCATGTGACAACTGTCGCCGCGGAGCTTGATACCGTTGCAAAAGGCGACCTGACTCTGAACTTGGAATTGCTTTCCGAAGCGGATGTTATGGGCAGATCGCTGAACCATGTGGTCAGCACGCTCAACGGGATGTTCGGAGAAATAAACGCTTCCGCCGGACAGGTTTCGACAGGGTCCAAACAGATAGCCGGCGGCGCGCAGGCATTGGCGCAAGGCTCGACCGAACAGGCGTCTGCCGTTGAGCAGCTTTCGGCTTCCATATCGGAGATCAACAACATGGCGAAAGAAAGCTCCAAAACCGCCTCGGCGGCGTTGGAAGAAGTCCGAAAATCGGGAGAGCTGATGGGCGTTTGCACTGAACAGATGGACCGGATGATGGCGGCGATGAGGACTATCGACGAAAAATCCAAGGACATATTGAAAACGACGAAGGTGATAGACGATATAGCGTTCCAGACGAATATCCTGGCGCTGAACGCGGCTGTGGAAGCGGCTCGCGCGGGACAGCACGGCAAGGGCTTCGCGGTCGTGGCCGAGGAAGTACGCAATTTGGCGTCCAAATCCGCGGAGGCGGCAAAGGAAACGGCCGCTTTGCTCGAAAGCAGTTCGCAGAGCGTTGAGGGAGGCAACAGGATAGTTGAAAAGGTGAACGAAAGTTTGCAGTCGGTGGTGGAGATATCCAAGAAAAACGCTGTTGATATAGAAAACATCCAATCGATCTCTTATCAACAGAGCCATGCCATGGCACAGGTCACGACAGGTATAGACCAAGTGGCGCAGGTCGTCCAGCAAAACAGCGCGACTGCCGAGGAAAGCGCCGCGGCGTCCGAGGAAATGAGCGGACAGTCCGCCATGCTTCAAGAACTTATATCCCGCTTTAAAACGTCTAAGGGCACCGGAAAAATGAACCTGCCGGCGCCGGGCGGGCATACGGCCGGGCATGTTGCCGCGGAGGAACAGCCGAAGAGCGAGTTTTCAAGAGAAGGTAATTTCGGAAAGTATTGACCGGGAAGAGAATCCCGGCGCCGGAAACAGCGAGCCGGCAAATATTCTTTCGAAGGGAAATAACGGAAAGGGCGGAAGCAGGGGTGGATGCTTCTCGGCAACCGAAAAACACGCCGGCGGCGCCGAATAAACTAAAGGATCTGTCGAAGCGCGGCGCGGACCGCGCTTCGGCGGACGAGTTGCGCGAGAATGAGCGGCTGATGCTCGAAATCAAGCGGCGCGACTGTATGATGACCGCGTTGAGCGACGCGGCCGGCGTACTGCTTCAGTCAAAAAACGAAAATCATGAAAACAACTTGCGTCTTTGTATGGGGATGTTGGGCAACGCCGCGGGCGCCGACCGGGTACAGTTATGGAAAAACCATGAGGCGGACGGAAAACTCTACTGCACGCAGATCATCGAATGGCTCAGCAACGCGTCGTCACAAATAAACCTCACTCATACGGTCGACTTACCGTACGACGAGGCGATCCCCGGCTGGAGAGAAATACTCTCCGGAGGAAAATGTATTAACAGCGCGGTGAAAGACCTCTCGCCGAAAGAGCGGAGCCAACTCGAATTGCAGGATATCTTATCGGTTTTTATTGCGCCGATATTCGTACGGGAGCGTTTTTGGGGGATGATCGGCTTTGACGACTGTCACAGCGAACGTCTGTTATCGGAAAGCGACCGGGCGATATTGCTCTCCGGCGGCATTATGCTCGCGAACGCCGTAGAGCGTAATGAAGTTTTGCATCAGGTGGCGGGCCGCTTAGCGCAGCAGCAGCTCATGGCGGATATTTCAAAGAGCTTTATCTCAAAAGAACCGATGGGCGATATGATACGCAAAGCACTGGCTCGCATGGGCGCTTTTTTGAACGTGGTGCGCGTGCTTGTCGCCGTTTTTGAAAAAAATTCGGAGATCAGCCGTCCGGAGTATGTGTGGTTTTCCGATCCCAAGTATACGCCGAATGCCTCTCAGAAAGGGTTCAGCGGCATTATCAGGGAATTGTTTCCCCGCTTCAGAGAGGACGGCAAGGAGGTCCCGATCATATATTGCGACAACGTCCTTACCCATGAAGACGGAATATTTGAGATATTCCATGAGCGGGGCGGCCTTATGTCGTTCATATGCGCGCCGATCTACGTCAACGACGATCTGTGGGGCGTTATGAGCATCGAGGAACACGAAAAATTCCGCGCCTGGAGCGAGAGCGACGCCATGCTGGTCGGCATGGTGTCGAGCGCTATCTCAAGCGCCGTCGCCCGCGACATAATGGAGAAAGAACGCGACGCCGCCCTTGAGCAGGCGGTTCGCTCCGGGCACGCGAAGGGGGACTTCCTCTCGAACATGTCCCATGAGATCAGAACGCCGCTCAACGCGATCATCGGCATGACGCAGATCGGCATGTCGTCTTCGACCGTTGAGAGGAAAGACTATTCTTTCAGCAGGATAGACGACGCTTCAAAGCACTTGCTCGGCGTCGTAAACGACATACTTGATTTTTCGAAGATCGAGGCCGGAAAATTCGAATTGTCGCTTACCGAGTTCGATTTTGAAAAAATGCTGCAAAAAACGATAAACGTGATAGGGTTCAGGGCAGATGAGCGCCGGCAGCGCATATACGTCAATATAGACAACGATGTGCCGCGTTCGCTTATCGGGGACGATCAGAGGCTCTCCCAAATAATAACAAACCTTCTTTCAAACGCGGTCAAGTTCACTCCCGAGGAAGGCGTCATACGGATCGACTGCATTTTGCTGTCGGAAGAGGATGATATGTGCCGGCTGCAGATCAGCGTCACGGATAACGATATCGGAATCACCGAGGAACAAAAATCGCGTCTGTTCAATTCTTTTGAACAGGCTGAAGCCGGCACGGCGCGCAAATTCGGCGGTACGGGACTGGGACTTGCGATCTCCAAGCGCATTGTCGAAATGATGGACGGAGAGATTTGGGCGCAGTCCGAGGCAGGGCACGGGGCGACCTTTACGTTTAACGTTCTGCTCAAACGGGATGTGAAGGCGCGGGTCCTCAGACTTGCCGAGGGCATAAATTGGAGTAATATCCGTGTTTTCGCGGTTGACGACGAAGCCGAAGTCCGCGAGTTTTTCACAAATATGTCAAAACACCTCGGCATATGCTGCACGGCCGCGTCAAGCGGTGAGGAAGCCTTGGAAATGCTTGAGACGGATCCGGAACATGATGTTTATTTCCTTGATTTGAGGCTGCCGGGCATGAACGGCATTGAGCTTGCCCGCCGGATACGCGAAAAGGATGAGGCGCGGACCTCCGTCGCAATACTGTTTTCAGCCGTTGACCGGAGCGACGCGGAGGATGAGGCAAAAGCGGCCGGCGTGGACAAATTTCTGCAGAAACCTCTTTTCGCCTCTGATATCATCGATCTTATCAACGGTTTTCTCGGCGTTCAAAGAGACCCAGATGCGGATAAAAAGAAAGAGGAGACTTTCGACTTTTCCGGACACACCATCTTACTCGCTGAGGATGTTGAAATAAACCGCGAAATCGTGTCAGCTCTGCTTGAACCCACCGGCCTGACGGTCGAGTGCGCCGAAAACGGCGCGCAGGCGCTCGAAATGTTCAAAGCGGCGCCGGACAAATACGAAATGATCTTTATGGACGTTCAAATGCCGGAGATGGACGGCTATGAGGCGACGCGCTCCATTCGCGCGCTTGACATTCCCGGCGCGGACGATATCCCGATCATCGCAATGACCGCGAACGTATTCAGGCAGGATATCGAAAAATGTCTCGAAGCGGGCATGAACGGCCATGTGGGGAAGCCTGTTGACACGAACGTTATGCTGACGCAGCTGCGCAGGTATCTCTATGTGAGCGACAGGCGCATAAAAAGCGACAGGCGTATGAAAGAGGAAAGAAGATTGGCAAGCGAAAGAAGATTGGGCGAAAGAAGAAAAGACTGATAACCCTTAAAGCGGACATAAGCCGCGGGCGCGGAAAGGAGGGGACGCAGACGGAAAGCCGCAGAAAAGAGATCATGCCCGGCGTTATGCTCACATGCCTGAAAACGAACAAGTTCAAAACGGGCTGTTTGAGCGTCAATCTGCTTACCCGGCTGAAAAAAAACCGCGCGGCAAAAAACGCGCTGATACCGTATGTGCTCAAGCAGGGAACGGCGTCGCACCCGGACATGGAGAGCATAATGAGGCTGACGGACGAGCTTTACGGAGCGTCTGTAACTCCGATCGTCCGCAAAAAAGGAGAGATACAGGCGATTGGGTTTTTCGCGGATTTTGCGGAAGATTCTTTTACGCCTCAAGCCGAAATAACAAGACGGGTCATCGAACTGACCGGCGAACTGCTGCTTTTTCCCAATACACGGGGCGGGCTTTTGCTCCCCGGCTATACCGATGTCGAAAAAGAGAAGCTGTCGGAGCAGATACGCGGGCGCGTGAACGATAAACGCGCCTATTCGATACAACGCCTTTATGAGTTCATGTGCGCCGGCGAGGACTATTCGACCGACAAGCTCGGCACTGTCGAAGAGCTCTCGTCCGTGAATTACAGAAAACTGACGTCGCATTACAAATCGCTTTTGGCCTCCTCGCCGATAGAGATATTCTACTGCGGCAGTTCCGGGCCGGCCGAAATCGAAAACGCCGTCAAATACGCGTTTGAAACCTTGCCGAGGGGAGATTCGGAACGGAATATCGCAACAGACGTCCGTATGAGCGCCGGCGCCGATAAGCCTCGTGTTTTTTCCGAGGAGATGGATGTAAGTCAGGGCAAACTCGCGGTGGGCTTCAGGCTCGGCGGCTGTATGAAAAAACCCGATCCCGCTAAGATTCGCGTTTTTAATTCCGTATACGGCGGCTCGGTGAACTCCAAGCTGTTTATGAATGTGCGCGAAAAGCTTTCCCTGTGTTACTTCGCGAGTTCCGGCACGGATATACACAAGGGCATAATGACGGTTTCGTCCGGCATCGATTTTGACAAATACGACGCGGCCCTCTCCGAAATACTCAAACAGTTGGACGCCGTTGCCGAAGGGAACGTCACAGACGAGGAGCTGAAAGCGGCAAAAAAAAGCGTCGCTTCCGATCTGAGGCTCATATGCGACAGTCCCGCCGCGCTGGAAGCATTTTATTTCGACTCGAATCTTTCGGGGACGGAATACGGACCTTTTGAAGCGGCCGCGCTTGCCGAAGAGGTCACTTCGGATCAGGTCGTTGAGATCGCGTCCGGAGTTGTGTGCGACGCGGTGTACTTTCTTAAGGGGGATGGCGTTGGAAGTTAAAAGCTTTGACAATATCGGGGAAAAGCTGTATAAGGAAACGCTTGAAAACGGCTTGCGGGCGTATGTCGCGATCAAGCCGGGATATGTCCACAGCTATGCGCTGTTCGCGACAAATTACGGCGGGGCTGACAGGAGATTCAAGCTGAGCGGAAAAGCGGCGGATACGCCCGCCGGCGTCGCCCATTTCCTTGAGCATAAAATGTTTGATACTCCGGACGGAAAAAACGCGCTTAACGTGCTTTCGGAAAACGGCGCGTCGCCGAACGCCTGGACTTCGCAGAGCATGACGGCTTATCATTTTTCCTGTACCTCCGGTTTTGAGAAAAACCTCAATACTCTGCTGGAGTTTGTTTCCGTTCCTTATTTCACCGCCGACGGCGTCGCCAAGGAGCAGGGCATAATAACGCAGGAGATTCGGATGATAGAGGATGATCCCGGCTTTGTCGTTTACACCAACCTTATGAAATGTTTGTATTCGGAGAATCCGATCAGAGATTCCGTTGCCGGCACGGTGGAGAGCATATCCGGCATTTCGGAAGAAACGCTGTATGAGTGCCACAAAGCTTTTTACAATCCGGCCAATATGACCTTGTGCGTCGCGGGGGATACAGACCCTGAGGCCGTCTTTGACGCGGCCCGCAGATTACTCCCCGAAAAGCCGCAGGTCGTGCCCGAAAGCGATTACGGAGCCGCCGAGGAGCTCTTGCCGGCGACGCTGCGGACAAGCGCCGTGATGCCGGTCTCCGCACCGCAGTATATGATCGGGGCCAAAGTAAAAGCGGAAGAAAACGGCAATGAGCGGCTCCGGCAATCGCTGACCGGAGAGTTGGCGCTGCGGTGCCTTATGGGGCGCTCTTCTCCTTTTTACACGCGGCTGTACGCCAAAGGATTGATAAACGCGGATTTCGGATATGAACTCGATTATGCGGCGAAGGCGGCGACGATCATTTTCGGCGGGGAAAGCCGCGATCCCGAAGCCGTTTTTTCCGAATTTACGGACGAAGTCGCAGGTATAATCAAAAACGGGCCGGACGCCGGCCTTTTTGAGCGCTCAAAAAAGGCGCTGTACGGAAATATGCTGCGTACGACGGACAGATTTTCAAGGCTTTGTTCCGAGCTTGCGGCCGGTGAATTTGCGGGTTATAATTATCTCGACTCTTTCAATATACAATCCGGGATATCACTTGAGGATACAGCGGCGTTTATTTCGGATAACCTTACGCCTGAAAGGCTTGCGATGTCCGCGATCGACCCCGCGGGATGAAACGGGCAAGACCCGCCGCGATCCCGGTTTTGAAAGGACTTGATCATTATGACTTCTATGAGGGGCGCCGAAATAAGTTTTCCGATGTTCGGAGAGGGTTTTATAATCAACCCGCCGGATCAGTTTTCGCTGTTCGGGCTCAGTTTTTATTTTTACGGAGTTATCATAGCGCTCGGGTTCCTGCTGGCCGTGCTGTACGCGATGAAGCGGGGCAACAGCTTCGGCATCACGCAGGACAATGTTCTCGACGTTCTTATTTTTGCTCTTCCGGCCGGCATAGTCGGCGCGAGACTGTATTACGTCGTATTTAATTTCGCAATGTATAAAAACGATTTTGCCGGTGTTTTCAGGCTTTGGGAAGGCGGGCTTGCCGTTTACGGCGGCATAGCGGCGGGCGCGCTCACGGCCGCCGCGGTGTGCAAAATAAAAAAAATACACGCCGGAGCCTTCCTCGACATAACGGCGTTCGGATTTTTGATAGGTCAGTCCGTGGGGCGGTGGGGCAATTTTTTCAACCGGGAGGCTTTCGGGTCCGTAACGGATCTGTTTTGCCGAATGGGGCTTGCCGTGCCGGGTACCGAGCCGGTCTATGTGCATCCGACTTTTCTCTATGAATCGCTTTGGAACGCTTTGGGGCTGCTGCTCTTACATCTTTTTTCAAAATCGGGCCGGAGGCAATATGACGGTCAGATATTCATTATGTATGTGGCTTGGTACGGCTTGGGGCGCGTTTTCATAGAAGGCCTGCGCGCCGACAGCCTGTATTTGTTCGGCAGCGGTATCAGGGTGTCGCAGCTTTTGGCGGGGCTTTCTCTGCTCGCGGCTCTCGGCGCTTTATTTATCAACGGGCGCGAAAAACATGATCCTCAAAACCTTTTTGTCAACAAAAAGGATGCTTGAGTCTGCGGGAGGCGCGCCCCGGTCCTCTCGCTGCGGCTTCGCGGTAAAAAACCGGTACAGACATCAGTAAAAGCGAAAGTAAAAGCGAATAAAAAAACGGAGGTGTTTTAAATGGCTGACATCAATGAAGTAAAGGAAAAAGCAAAAGGCGCCATAGAGAATGTGGCGGAGATCACGCGCGGATTTGCCGAAAAGGTGGCGGACACGGCAAAGTTCGCAGCCAAATCGACAAAATTGACCGTCGATATCAGCGCTGAAAAAGACGGCATCAGAAGGGCCTACTCCGAGATAGGCAAGCATTATTATGAGACGCGCAAGGGCGAAGGGGACGAGATATTAAAAGGTCTGTGTGACAAAATCAGTCTTGCCAAACTGAACATTGAGAAGCTCGAGGCGGAAAGAAGCGAACTGAAGGACTTGATAAGAAGAGCGAAAGAAGCGGACATTGAAATCGTGCTTGAAGAACCCGACAGCGGCGAAACCGAAAAACCGGCGGATTCCGAGAGTGAGCATAAAACTGAGTACAGGGATCAATACCGGGATCATTATTGACCGCTTAACAATGCGCCGGCCGGCAAACCGGCCGGCCTCGGCGTCAGGGTACTATGAGCGTTCCCGTTTTGCCCGCCAAGCCGTCTTTGGCTTTCTCGAGCAGGGTTATCAGCGCCCTCCTGCCCGGAGCCGATTCGACGAACAAGACGGCGGCCTCCACTTTCGGCAGCATTGAGCCTTTTGCGAAATGCCCCTGCGCGATATACTCACGGGCCTTTGAGGCCGTCATTTCGGAAAGCCGGATCTCATCCGGTTTTCCGAAATTTATTGCCGCTTTTTCGACGGCGGTCAGAATGATCAAAAAATCGCCGCCTATTTGCTCGGCAAGCCGCTCGGCGGCGAGATCCTTATCGATGACGGCGGAGACGCCTTTGAGATGATGCCCTTCGCCGACCGTGACCGGTATGCCGCCGCCCCCTGCGGCTATGACCACCTGTCCTGCGTCGAGCAGAGTTTTAACGGTAGCGATCTCGATTATCTCTTTCGGCGCAGGGCTTGCGATGACCCGCCGCCAACCTCTTCCCGCGTCCTCCGCCACGGTGACGTTTTTTTCCGCGGCGAGTTTTTTTGCCTCATCTTCGGTCATGAAGGGGCCTATGGGCTTTGTGGGCAAGGCAAAAGCCGGATCGTCGGCGTCGACCGCGACTTGGGTCAGCAAGGTGTCTACCGGCACGCTCAGACCCCGGTCAAGCAGCTCTTCCCGCAAGGCGTTTTGCAGATCGTAGCCGATGTAGCCCTGACTCATGGCCACGCAAACCGACAGGGGCATAGTATCGGCGCCGGGCTCGGCGCGTTTGTGATCGGCAAAAGCGTTTTGTATCATTCCGACCTGCGGCCCGTTGCCGTGACAAATGACCACTTTGTGGCCGTCTTCAATGAGGTCGGCCACGGAGGCGGCTGTTATTTTTACCGCCGCCATCTGTTCGGACAAGCTGTTGCCCAAAGCGTTCCCGCCGAGCGCCACGACCGCCGTCATATCGTCAGCCTGCGCGGCGTCGCCGCGCTCTCGAGCTCAAGGAGCGCTTTCGGAGGGTTTTTCATTTTTGAAAGGAAGATCATTGCCGCGATGATATAGGGCTTATATCCCGCCTGTTTGTAAAGCTTGGTCCTGTAACGGTTGAAAACCGACTCCGCCACCTCGCCCGATCTGCATGATACCCCTGATATGTCAGCCGGCAGGCAATGGAGGTAAAGAGCTTTTTTATCCCTTGTGAGAGCCATTTTTTCTTCCGTACATTCCCATTCGGCATGTTTCGCGTTTTGAGCCAAGAGCTCCTTTTCCAGTTCTTTTATACCATCGAAATCTCCCTCGCCGTACAGCTTTGTGCGTTTTTCCATCGCGGAAAAAGGCGCCCAGCTTTTCGGATAAACTATATCCGCCCCTTCGAAAGCTTCTTCCATGGAAGATGTTTTTCTGAAGCTGCCGCCGGAATTTTCGGCATTGCGGGCGGCAGCTTCTTCCGTTTCCGGCATGACCTCATATCCCTGCGGATACGCCAAGACCACATCGGCGCCGAACCGGGTGAAAAGGCTGATAACACCCTGAGGCACGGAGAGAGGTTTCCCGTATGAGGGGCTGTAGGCCCACGTCATCGCGAGTTTTTTACCTCTAAGCTTTTCGACGCCGCCGAATTCATGTATGACGTGCAGCATATCCGCCATCGTCTGCGTCGGATGGTCGACGTCGCATTGAAGGTTAACTGTCACAGGGCGCTCTTTCAGCACGCCCTCCGCAAACCCTTCGCTTACGGCGCCGGCGACCGTTTTTTGATACGCGTGACCTTTGCCGATGTACATATCGTCGCGGATCCCGATAACATCCGCCATGAAGCTTATCATGTTCGCGGTCTCGCGCACGGTTTCGCCGTGGGCGATCTGGCTTTTGCCCTCGTCTAAGTCCTGCACCGCCAGACCGAGCATGTTACAGGCGGAAGCGAAGGAAAAGCGCGTCCGCGTCGAGTTGTCGCGAAAGATTGAAACAGCAAGCCCGGATCTGAATATCCCGGCTGAGATATTTCTCTCGCGCAGGCTTCGCAATGCGTCCGCCGTTTCGAAAACGGCTTTCAGTTCATCGTCCGGTTTGTCCGCCGTCAACAAAAAGTCGTTATTATACATTGCTTTAAAATCAAGGGCTTCAAGGCGTGAGATAATGTCTCTCATTTTATTTCATACCTCCTTGGACTTCATCCGTCTCCCCGGCATAAAGCGGCACGACGGCGGCGTAAAGGGCGGCGCAGTTGACAAGGTCTTCTTTCCATGTTATCTCATTCGGAGCGTGGGCCTGCGCCTCCGCCCCGGGGCCGAAGCCGATGCACGGTATACCGAAGCGGCCCATGATAGAAACGCCGTTAGTCGAAAAGGTCCATTTGTCGATCAACGGGCGCTTTCGGCGTTCTTTTTCCGTTTCCCCGGAGCCTTTCCGCTCATCACCGAACAGCTTCCCGTGAGCCGTCTCAAATACCCGCGTCAGCTTGTGGTCCTCCGGAATGACCCATGTCGGGAAATCGCATGGCGCGGGATACACAAGACCTGTCATGCTCGGGGCCTCATAAGTGTACAGGCTGACTTCCGCGCCGTATTTTTTGACCGAAGGCAAAGCGCGTATCTCATTTAAAGAGCTGTCTCGGGTTTCGCCGGAGGTCATGCGCCTGTCGAGCGAAACGGCGCAGGAATCGGCGACGGCGCACCGCGAAGGCGAGGTAAAAAATATCTGCGATACCGTTACGGTCCCGCGCCCCAAAAAACGCGCTTCCTTCCATTGAGGGTTAAAGCTCTCGTCGAGCATTTTAACAAGTCCTTTTATTCCGGTTTCGGCCGCCGCGTCGTTTTCGTTGAGCGCGCGGATGTCCCGCAGGATATCCGCCATTTTATAGATCGCGTTGTCGCCTCTCTCGGGCGCGCTGCCGTGACAGGAAACGCCCTTGACGTCAACGCGTATCTCCATGCGGCCGCGCTGACCGCGGTATATCCCTCCGTCTGTGGGTTCCGTGATAACAGCGAATTCCGGTATCACTTTATCCTCGTTGATTATGTACTGCCAGCAGAGTCCGTCGCAGTCCTCCTCTTGGACCGTGGCCGCGACGAGCACCCGGAAACCGGGCGGGATGAGTCCCAGATCTTTCATTATCTTCGCGCCGTAGACCGACGACACTATGCCGCCTTCCTGGTCGCTCGCGCCTCTGCCGCCTATCTCGCCGGCGTTTTCATAGCCTTTGTAGGGGTCAAAGTTCCAATTCGCCGCCTCTCCGACGCCGACGGTGTCTATATGCCCGTCGAAGGCTATTATTCTCTCGCCGGAGCCCATATGACCCAAACAGTTTCCCATGGGATCGATCTCAACGCGGTCGAATCCCAGTTTTCGCATTTCCGAGGCGCACCTGTCGATCGCGGCTCTCTCTCCGCAGCTCTCGCTCGGCAGAGATATCAAATCCCGCAAAAACGCAGTCATTTCCGCCTTATAACTCAAAGCGGCGTCTTTGATCTTTGTGTAATCCATTATTATACCTCCCCGGCGTCACCGGAATATGTTCGGATAATTTTTTTCGAGCGCCTTGATCACCGTCTCCGCTTCGGTTTCAGGCTGAGAGCTCCCCTGTGAGTTTCCGTCGCCCGGTCTGATCGTCAGTTTTCCGTTATCCGAATAAAAACCGGGATTTTTGCTCTTTGAAAACTCCGCTTCGCTCCCGAACAGCGTCAGTTTTTCCTCATAAGGTCTGCCGCTGTAGGGGCAGAATACGGCGCAGTTGCCGCACTCGTTGCACAGATCGTCAATATGCACGATCTGCTTTTTTGAGCCGACCGGAACGCTTATGTTCGCTCTGTTCGGGCAGACTTCAACGCATATCTCACATACGGCGGCGCAATCCAAGCATTGCTCCGGCCGCCGCCGCTCAAGGGGATCGGTGCATATCAAAGCTCTTTTTTCAAAAACGGACCGCTCGTCCGAGGCCACGGGCATTTCACCGGCGCCGCCGCAGCTTATGCCGGATATCGCCGCAACGGCCTTTGCGGCGTCCGCTATCGCCTCGACGACCGACGAGGGGCCTTTGCGGCCGTCTCCCGCCACATAGACGCGGGGGACCGAACTCTCGAGCGTTTCCGGGTCAACGGCGGCAAAGCCGAGGTCGTCCGTTTTTATCCCGTTTCGGATGTAAAACTCACTGTCGACATGCTCTCCCGTTGCCGATATGACAAGATCAGCCGGTATTTCCTCCGTTTCGTCCGTCAAAACGGGCACAAGCCGGCCGAGACCCTCCTCTTTTACCAATACCGTCCTGCGGCAAAAAAGAGAGCCGTTTCTTAAAGCCGCCGGCAAAAGACGCTCTTTGAATTCGACGCCTTCCTCCAAAGCCGCCGTCAGCTCCTCCTCGTCCGCCGGCATGTTCCGGCGGTCCCTGCGGTATATGATATAAACGTTTTTGACGCCGGGCAGGCGTTTCGCGGCCCGCGCCGCGTCCATTGCCGTGTTGCCGCCGCCGACGACGGCAATGCTTTCCGCCGCATACGGCGAAGCGCCGCCGTTTTTGACGGCAATGAGAAAATCGACTGCCGGAATGCAATCCCCGCCCTCCAATTTTAAAGGGCTGCGGACGGGAGCGCCTACAGCCAGTATCACGTTTTTACAGCCTTCGGACATGAGTTTTTTTATATCGGTGATCTCTTCGCCGCAGCGTATTTCCGCTCCGGCCGATATTATGAGTTCCGTGTCTTTGTCTATCCTGTCACAGGGGATGCGAAACTCCGGGATAACCTCCCGGACCAATCCGCCGGGCTTTGCGTTTTTTTCAAACAGCGTGACGCGAAGGCCGGCCCGCGCCGAAAAATAAGCCGCCGCCAAACCTGCCGGTCCGCCGCCCACCACCGCTGTTTTGTCTCCTTCGGGCGAAAGGGCGGTTTTTTCCGCAAAAAGCGCGTCCGCCGCCTTTTCGGCGCACATGAGTTTAGCCGCCCGGATGTGCACGGGCTCGTCATAATAGTTTCTCACGCACCGGTCCCCGCATCTTTGAGGGCAGATCGTTCCCGTGATGAAAGGCAGCGGATTTTGCCGGGTTATTATGCGCAGGGCTTGCGAAAAATCCTTTTCCGAGGCGGCTCGAAGATAGGCCGGGATATCCTGACCTATGGGACAGCCCCCCCGGCAAGGAGCGGTGAAACAATCGAAGAGCGGTATCTTTTTGCCGTTTTTTCTTTCCGGCGCGGATTTCAGGGCTTTTCTGTAATAGGGGTCTTTGATACAACCGTCCGCCAATTTGCCGATCGCTTTGACGTCTGTTCCGGTAAATTCTTCGTACCGGCACTTCCGGGCGATCTCTGCGATCTGATAAAGCCTGTCGTAACCACCCGGTTTTAAGAGCGTGGTCGCCATGGTCACGGGCCGAATACCCGCATTAAAAAGAGCTTTTATATTGTACGCGTCGGCGCCGCCCGAAAAACTGAGCCTTGTTTCGGGGCCGAGGTCCGAAGCGAGGCGCTTCGCCATCTCCGCCGTCAGAGGAAACAAGGCGCGGCCGGACATATACATCTCATCTGCCGGAAGCTCTCCCGACCCGGCGCTCACCGGAAAAGTGTTTGAAAGCTTCAGCCCGAATTCAAGACCGAGAGAGGAGGCGGTTTTTTTGAGGCGGCGAAACATCGGCAAGGCGTCCGAATAATGCAGGTCCCCGTCGAAGTGCTCTCTGCCGAATTTTATGCCGTCATATCCCAAAACATCAAGGCGTTCCCTCACGGTCTCGTATCCCAATAAGGTGGGATTTAATTTAACAAAAGTATGCAGCCGCTTTTCCTCAAGCAGATATGTGACTATACGCTCGATCTCGCCGGGAGGGCAGCCGTGGAGAGTGGATAAGGTGACGCCGGCGCATATCCGGGGGTTTATCGAATCGACCCGCGCGGGGTCTTCTTTGAAGCGATTTTTGAGAATATTTTTGCACTCATCAAATATGCCCGTGCCGGTCGCGTCTTTCAGGTCTTCGATGAAGCTGTCTGTTTTTTCGCCCTTGATGCCGGCGAGGTCATATCCCACGGACATATTGAACACAAAGCCGTCCGGCCTGCCGAGGCCTGTTTTTTGACTCAAATACCAAAGGGCGCACCAAGCCTTGATATATTCCTCAGCCGCTTGTAAAACGGTGAGTTCCGTTGACCACTCGCAGTTATATCCCTCGTCGGCGGCTGTGATGCAGGGTCTCGGTATTAAGGCGGCCAGTTCCTCCCCGTCTTTTTCCTGAACGGTTTTCAGCTCAAAAAACCGCGCGCCCGCGGCATAGGCGGAAATTATGTTTTGAGCGAGCTGGGTATGCGGACCGGCGGCGGGGCCGACAGGCGTTTCCGGCTGCCCGCCAAAAAGCGGAAGGCTTTTGTCCGGCGCTTTAAACAGTTTCTTAACTCCGAAGATCGAACCGAAACGCGTATATTCGGCTTCCGCTCCGGCTGTCAGGTTTTCAAAAGGAATGGGGCGCATGATACGGCTCATTTTTTTCTCCCCCGCCCGGGCCGGTCAAAACCTCGACCAAAGCTTGGCGGAAATCTCAAGTATTTTCGCCCTCATCTCTTCCTCATCGACGCCGACAAGTTCGCGGTCTTTCATTAAAAGACGCCCGTTTACTATTGTCGTGAGGCAGTTTAAGCCCGACATGCCGAACATCAAGTGTCCGTTTACAGTGTCAAGGTCGAGCGGAGTGAAGGGTTTCAGGTCCGCGACGATGATATCGGCGGCCGCTCCGGGGGTCAGCGTTCCCAAGGGCTTGCTGAAAAAACGGCCCGCGGCGGCGGCGTTGTTTTGCAGCAGCATGGCGGCGGCTTCATTAAAAGCCGCGCCGGGCCGGCGCGTGTTATGCCGCTGCGACGTCAGCATGGCTCTCATGCTCTCCGGCATGTCGTTTGTAAAAGCGTCCGTGCCCAAGCCGACAAGCACGCCCGAGCCAAACATATCAAGTACGGGCGCGCAGCCCACCGCGTTGCCCATGTTGGATTGCGGGCAATTTACGACAACGCAGCCGGCTTCGGCGATAAGCCTGAGATCGGCCGCGTTGGCGTTGACACAGTGGGCGTAAATGGTTTTTTCTCCGGATATGCCGAAGTCGATAAGCCGGCGGACCGGGCTTTTTCCGTAACGTTTGAAAGAATCGATCACGTCCTCTATTCCTTCGGAAACATGGATATGATAACCCGTACGCTCCGGCCGGGCGAGAACGCAGCGCTCGAGAGTTTTGTCTGAAAGGGTAAAAGACGCGTGCAGGCCGAACATCGCCTTCGTCATATCGTCGTTTTGTTTTTCCGTGTATGTTATGAAATCGGAGTTTTCACTGATCGCCTCAAGGCACTTCTCCTCGCCGTTCCTGTCCGATACCTCAAAACAAAGGCAGGAGCGTATGCCGAGTATTTCGGCGACCCGGGCGATCACAAAAAGCGACCCCGGCACGGCAAAATATCCGGCGTGGTGGTCAAATACGGTCGTGACGCCTTGCTTTATGCAGTCGGTAAGAGCCGCGTAAGCGCTCGCCGCGATATCCTCGTGCGTCAAGAGGCGGTCAAGCTTCCACCACATGCCTTCGAGCACTTCATAAAAATTCCGCGGGCTGTAACCTTTGACCGGCAGCCCGCGCGCCAATGCGCTGTATATATGCGTGTGCGCGTTTATAAAGCCCGGCATGATCAAACCGCCATGGGCGTCGACAAATTCGGCGTCGGGATATTTTGCGAAGAGCGCGGGATATTCGCCTGTTTCTTTGATAACGTCCCCGTCGGTCACCACCGCGCCGTTTTCGATGAAGACGCCCTCCGGCCCCGGAGAGAAAAGTTTTCCGTTTCCTGTCAGCAGCATCGGCCTTCTCCGTTCCTTTATTGTACAGCGGCGTTAAAAAACATTATTATCGAAGGGAACAGCATTATCACGCATATCAGTCTGGCAAGCTGCAGCAGCGTGACTTTCGGAGAATCGGCGCCCAATTCATCCGCGATAAGAGCCATGTCCATGACCCCGCCTGCGGACGAGGCAAAAAGGCAGGTGACGAGATCAAGCTTGGTGAGCTTATGTATCAAAATACCGAAGGCGAAATTCGAGACAAGCAGAACAACGACCAATATCGCGGACGGTACGATTATGGCGCCGAGGCCCGAGAGCTCTTTTGCGCCTATGCCGCTGCCTATCATAATCCCGGCCGATATCTGCACCAGCAAACGAAGCCGGGAAGGGATATATGAAGGCTTGATAAACAGCGTTGAAAGGACTGTTCCTATCATGGCGCCCACCATCGCGCCCGCCGGCATTCCGGTCATCTCGACCAAAAAACCGCACGGGGCCGCTATGACTAAGGTCCGCAAAAAAGCGAGTGTTTTTTGCCGGGCGCCGCTGTAAATATCGGCGCCGGCCGGCTCCGCCGAGGAAGCCTTTTCGGACGGATCATGCGCCGGCGGAGTGATGCGGCCGTATTTTTTGCTGAAAGCGCGCAGGAGCGTCGGCATGACCCCGATCACCATGAGTACGCGCACGGTTTGCAAAACGGTTATTTTCGCGGTATCCGCGCCTATGTCGTCGGCTATCAGCGCCATGTCCTGTATGCCGCCGGGGGCTGACCCCAAAAGGGCCGTCATAAGGTTCAGCCCCGTAAGCCGGTGTATGCCGAAGCCCAAAGCAAGGTTGAGCATGAGCATGCCGAATACGAGCAATACGGCGGGAAAAAGTATGGTATAAAGACTTGTCACATCTTTTTTTGTCATTTTGGCGCCGACCATGGTCCCCGCCAAAATACGTATGACCGGGCGCGCGGCGTCGTGAAAAAACACATTTCCCGTGACCGCGTTCAGCGCCGACACGAAGATCATGGTGCCGAGAAGCGGGCCGGCGGGGACCTTAAGCTTTGTGAAAACGACCGATCCGAGAGCTGCGGCGGCTAATGTTAAGATGATCGAGAAAAGAATATCCATTGACAAATGTCCGTCCCTTTTTGCGTATCCTTGCCGGAACACCCTCCCTTTAAAGCAAAGGAGGGTGTTCGGCCGCAGGCCGCGTTTGAGATTTCTGTAACGGCTTTACCGCGGAAGGCGTTATGACCAGTCTTTTTGTATCTCGTCGGCAAAATCCCTGTTGAAGATAGCGATCACGCTTCGGATCACATCAAAGAAGATGGCGACGGTAAAAAGGAACATCGTGATCGCCATGATCCAAAAGAAAGGGAAAACCGCAAATTTTAAAAGGCCGGTCGTATAATTGGCTTCGAAGGCTTGGTTTGCCTGCCTGATCGCCGCGTAACCCAAGTATCCGGCGATCACGGCGGAGAGCAAACCGGTAAACGAATAGGCGGCGAAGCGCAGTTTTTGCGGCATCAGCCTGATGATCATCGTGATGTGGACATGACCGCGCTCCGATTGGCAGTAGGCGAATGATGCGAAAACAGACGCCATAAGCGCGTACTGCACGATCTCATACGCGCCCGGTATGGGTGAATTGAGCAGCTTGCGCAGGGTGACGTCCGCCACTATCAAGAGCATGATGGCGAAGAAACCCGCGTAAGTTATAACGCTTATTAAGGTGGTGGCCCGCTTGAGCCAAGTTCCGGCGTTTTTTATCGCGTTCATTTATATATTCCTCCTTCCCGTCAACCGTAGACTAAGTTCGGCAGCCACAGCGCTATCTGAGGAAAGGCGGTGCATATGATGATGCTGGCCAATATGGCGAAGCTGAAAGGCAGAGCGCCTTTGAAGATAGTCTGCAGCGGAGTGTCCTTCGCTATGCCGGCTATGACATAGCAGCTCAGGCCGACGGGCGGGGTTATGTTGCCGAGGTTCATGACCAAAACGATAATGATGCCGAACCAAACAGGATTGAAGCCCATGTCATTTATGATGGGGAGGAATATGGGAACGGTCAGCATCATCATGGGCAAGGCGTCCATGATACAGCCCAGAAAGGCGTATATGACTATTATTATCGCCAAGATGATATAGCGGGAGAGGTGCAGACCCTGAATAAAGCTTGCCAGCGCCATCGGCATGCGCGTTATCGCCAGGAAGTTCCCGAACACGGTAGCGCCCATGAGGAGCAAAAAGACCATTGAGGAGGTCTTGACGGTGTCCTTCATAACGTTGAACAAATTGCGCCAATTCATCTGCCGGCGAACGACCATCAGCAAAAGGCCGAGAAAAGCGCCCACCGCCGCGGCCTCGTTCACGTTGAAAAACCCGATGAACATGCCGCCGAGAACGCATACAAACAGGAATATGACGCCCGCAAGGCCTTTCAGGGTCGCAAAGCGCTCGGCCCATGAGCACGAATAACCCTTGGGTCCCCATGACGGAAATATGCGAATGGCGATCCATATGACGCACATCATCAAAAAAGCGCAGAGCAGGCCCGGGATGACGCCGCCGGCAAAGAGGCGCCCTATGGACTGTTCCGCGACTATTCCGTATATGATCATGGGCGTTGAGGGCGGGATCAAAACGCCCAAGGTGCCGCCGGCGGCGACGGAGCCGGTCGTGAGGCTCGGCGAATAGTGGTATTTTTTCATTTCGGGGATAGCTATCGTCCCCATTGTGGCGCAGGTGGCCGAGGTCGAGCCGCATATGGCGCCGAAAGCGGCGCAGGCGGCGACTGTCGCGCAGGCCAAGCCGCCGGGCAGGCGGGAGAGCCACTTGTTTCCCGCGTTGAACAGCCCCTGACTGAGACCCGAAGCGAAAGCCGCGTTCCCCATCAGTATGAACAGGGGGATGACCGTGAAAGAGTAGGTTATCGTCAGGCTGTAAGGAACCGTTTGCATCATACCCACCGCCGCCCTCTGACCGGCGACCATCCAGACCCCGATGAAACCTATGCCCATCATCGACATTCCGATGTTCATGCCGAGGAACATGAGTATGACCATGACGATGATGCCGAGCGCGGCGGTAAGACTTAAACTCATCGTATCATCCTCCTTTTGTTGTATATATTAATACATGACTATTATATAGCACAGGCCGGGGCGCAATGCAATAATCTTTGATTGTTTTTTGCCATAAGACCCAAAGAGCCGTTTTTTATCCCCGGCAGGGGGATATGACCGCTAAAACAGAGCGGATGCGGGTTTTCCGGCACTTGACAATACCCGGCGGCGTTAATATACTTGCAAAAGACAGATGATGACACGCGCGGCTTTGTAAAAAGAGTTTCCGGAGCAAAAACCGGAACGGCAAAAGCCCGGCAGCTGCCGGGAGGAGAGGTGACGGATCTGATGAAATCCCCGGAACCGAAAAATGAGCGCAAACGCGGGCGGAACGGTTTTGATTGGAAAAAATCGCTGAGATTCCGTTTAATGGGAGTCTTGGCCATAGTTCCCATTATTTTGGGAATCGCCGTGCTTATCGGAGTTTATTACATTTATCAAAACCGCATCCTTGACGAATACAAGGAGTCCGCCGCGTCCGCCGCGAAAATGATAGCGTCCCGGATAAGCGGCGAGGAACTCGACCGCTATGCCGAAACTCTTGAGGAAGACGAGGAATATCACCGGCTTTTGGAGCTTATGCGGCTGACTGTGCGCGGCATGGGCGCTGAGTATATCTACATATCAAAGTATACTGAGGGAGGCGAGATATTCCTTTTCGACGCCGACGAGAATGAGGAAGACAAGTTCGCTTTGGGTGAATTTGAGGATTGGAGAGGAGATCATTACGATCTTGAGATACTGGCGCGGCTTCTGCGCGGGGAACGGGTCGAACCCTATACCGTCAGGACGAGATGGGGCTGGCTTTTAACGACCCATGAACCCGTTTTTCGCGCTGACGGCAGCGTGGCGGGCTATGCCAACGTCGATCTTTCCATGGAAGTCATCATGCGTGAGAGGGGAGTCGTTTTTGCGCTGGTCGGACTCATCGTTTTGATCGCTTTCTCCGTTGCGGTGGTTTTTAACCTGTACGTTCTTCAAAGGTATATCATATCCCCCATTCGCAGGCTCGTGACCGGCGTGTCCCTTTACAGGCCCGGAGAGGGCGCGGCGATGATAGCGCGTTACAGTGATGAACGGGATGATGAGATCGGAGAACTGGCGCGGCAGATCATAAAAATGATGGGAGATATCGAGCATCGCGACAATCTGCTGCAAAAACGCAACGCCGAATGGGAAGCCGTTATGAGCAACTATAAAGGAGCCATATGGAGCGTTGACGAGGCCGGGACCATAACTACTTTCAGAGGGCGGTATTTGGAAGTTATAGGGGTGACCCCGGATTTTCTTGAAGGCAAAAAACTCGAGTCGGCGAGGATGAAGAACAGGCATGAGGATATTATCGAAAGTGTGGAAAAAACCTTCCGCGAAGGCCCGCAGGACTGGATAGGCGGCATAGGCGGCAAGGTGTTCCGCTCAAACACGGCGCCGATATTTGATGATAACGGCAAAGTCATCGGAGTTGTGGGAAGCACGGACGACATCAGCGAAATGGTCGAGCTTCAAAAAGATCTGGAAGTGGCGCTGACGTCGGCGCAGGCGGCCAGCCGCGCAAAAAGTGATTTTTTGGCCAATATGAGCCATGAGATAAGAACGCCCATGAACGCCATCATCGGCATGACCAATATCGCCAAGACGTCGCAGAGTTCCGAGAGAAAAGACTACGCTCTGGGACGAATCGGCGAGGCTTCGACCCATCTGCTCGGCATTATCAACGACATACTGGATATGTCAAAGATCGAGGCGGGCAAACTGGAACTGCATAATGAACCGTTTATCTTTGAGGACATGCTTAAAAGCGTGATAAACATAATCAATTTCCGGGTCGTTGAGAAACGCCAAAAACTCGCGGTATACATCGACGACAAGATTCCCCGCAAACTGATCTGTGACGATCAGCGGCTGGCGCAGGTCATAACGAATCTGCTGTCTAACGCGGTGAAGTTTACGCCCGAGAACGGCACGATAAGCCTTAACGCGGCGCTGTTTTCGGATGAAGACGAAAGCTGCGGCATAAAATTCGACGTTACGGATACGGGCGTGGGCATAGACGAGGAACAGCAGGCCCGGTTGTTCAATCCCTTCGAACAGGCCGAAAGCAGCACGACGCGCAAATACGGCGGGACGGGCCTCGGACTCACCATATCAAAACGAATTATCGAACTTATGGACGGCGGCCTCACTGTATCTTCCGCTCTCGGCGAAGGCTCGACGTTTTCTTTTACGGTCAGATGCAAAAAGCCGGATGAAGACCCCCTTGATATTCCGGTCCCCCCCGGCAATATACGCGCTGAGGATATCAAAGTTTTGATAGTGGACGACGACGATGATATTCGTGAGTATTTCGTCGATATTGCGATGCGTTTCAGCATTTCCTGCGACACGGCCGCCGGAGGCGAAGAGGCCATGGCGCTTATCGACGGCGGAAAGTCATACGATATCTGTTTTGTCGATTGGAAGATGCCCGGCATGAACGGCATCGAACTCTCCCGGCGAATAAAAGAAAAAGACGAAGCCGAAGCGGTGATCATGATTTCATCGGTGGAATGGAATGATATAGAAGCCGAGGCCAAAGACGCCGGCATAGATGAGTTCCTGCCGAAACCGATTTTTCCGTCGTCGTTCATCGAATGTATAAACCGGTTTTTGGGCGTCGACTTGCTCGCCGAAAGACAAGACGAGGAATCGCAGAGAACGGACCGTTTCTGGGGATACCGCGTGCTTTTGGCCGAGGATGTGGAGATAAACCGCGAGATAGTGACGGCGCTGCTCGAGCCGACGCTTCTGGAAACGGATTGCGCGTCGGACGGCGCCGAGGCGGTGCGGATGTTCGCCGAGGACCCCGAGAGGTACAATATCATTTTTATGGACCTGCAAATGCCGGTGATGGACGGCTTTGAGGCGACGCGCGCCATCCGCGCCATGGATCACGAGCGGGCAAAGACCATTCCCGTCATTGCCATGACCGCCAACGTGTTTAAAGAAGACGTGGAAAACTGCCTTGAGGCCGGCATGGACGACCATATCGGGAAACCCTTGGATTTTGACGCCGTATTGCATATACTCAGGCGCTATCTGTACCGGCAGAAACCTTCCAAAGAACGGCGGAAGGAAGAAAGGCGAAAAGGGAATACCGACAGACGCAGGGCCTTTGACAGACGAAAATCCGACAGGAGAAAAGACGAAGAATCCGACAGGAGAAAAGACGCTTGATATACGCATAAAACAGGAGTACAGTGATTTCAGAGGTCTTAACGATGCGTAAGCTTACATATTATGCGGTTTTTGAACCTTCGACCAATGGTTGCTACGGGGTTTATTGGCCCGATCTGCCGGGCTGCGCCTCAATGGGAGACAATTTGCCCCATGCGGAGCATATGGCTGCAGAAGCGTTGGGTTTGCATATTTACGCCATGGAAAAGGACGGCGACACTATCCCTTCCGCCACGCTTCCGCCGTTTGAGGAAATGCCTGAGGGCGGGATCGTAATGCCGATAACTGTATTCCCCGAAATTGTAAAAAATGAATTTGATAATCGCGCGGTCAAGACAAATATCACTCTTCCGTCATGGCTGAAGGAATGGTCCGCAGCGCAGGGAATCAATCTTTCACAAACCCTGCAGACAACGCTGAAACAAATGTATGACGCTCGTATGTGATCGCGCCGGTATGCTTTTTGTGTATATTCCCGGGCGGTTTGTTGAAAAACTTTACACATTTTAACGCTGCGCGGATATTGACATCCGCGGGATTTTGTTATATTATAATGTGTGCTTCAAATATAAATGTCAAAAAACTTCGCATCCCACCGGCGGCCGGCGGCAGCCATTAAATAACGGGAGTGAAATAAATGAAAAAGATACACTTGACCCGGAAGGACATCAAAGAGGTTTGGTCGCGGTCTTTGGCAGTGGCCCTCGCGGTCTTCATGCTCACAAGCATTTTCCCGCCGCTCTTAAACAAAGCGGGAGCGGCCGGCGAATTGGGCGTATCGGACCCGGCGCTGTATTTGATCGATCCTTACGGCGATTTTCCCGGCGAGTATACAAAGGCGGCGGACGGGAGTGAGATAAACCACTCGGAAAACTATAAGACCTCCCTGCTTGTCCGTTGGGAGCTCGAAGGCTTTTGGGGCGACATAAGCGGCAAAAGCCTGAGCGTCGTTATGCCGAAATATATCGCGGCCTCGGCGGAAAACGGCGCGTTTGCGCCCGTGTACGCCGAGAGCCTTTCAACGGGAGAGAGATATATCGCCGGGGAAGCGGCGGTATACGGCGCCGGCGCTTCGGTGCAGTTCTATGCGGCTCCGGAGCCGCTTGATCTTGACGAGGGGCTTGATTTCGACGATGAATATTTCATGATCGTGATCGACGTCCCCGCGGTACTCGACACGCAAGCGATCAAAGCGGAGCTTTCGCCCGTAGATTTTTGGGAGTTCATACAAACCTATACATACGAGGTGCCGGTGGATTGCGGCGGCCTTACGGTTTTTGTCACCGCCTACATAGCGGACGACGGGTCCGGCGCCGGCGGGATCGACATAACGCCTCTCCTCCTCCTGCCGCCGACCATGTTTTTCGAGAAAGTCATAACGCCGAGGCACGACGCGCTGTTTGTGATAGAGGACAGCTCGAAAACCATGGAAGTTAATTTCAATTTCGGGGATTGGACATACGGAACTCAGAATACTGTCACTTCCGGTCTTCGGCGGCTTACGAGCGGAGACTCAGTATCTGACCCTTCGAGCCTTTTGATAGACTTCCGCTGGGAGGCGACGTCAAAACAGGCGATAGCGATCGCAAGCGACGTGAATGAGGCAGGAAAAGCCGGACCGTTTGAGTTCAAGATACCGGAAAAGCTCAATATATCCTTCGCGAACGGCTATTCAGAACCGCTGTATATAACCATAATCGGCGGCGGCGGCGCCTCTCTTTATCCGCCTTTTGAGGACAGCGTACAATTCGCCACACTGTCGGTTTCCGGCGGAAAAACCTATATCACGTTCGAAGGCGACGCGTGGACGGTGGATAAATACAGAGACGTCATGGAAGGCGGCATAAAGAACGGCTTCATAACCATAGCCTGCTCCATAGACGAGAAGACTTTCGAGGACAATGATTCTTGGATATTCGAGTTTTTCACGAACAAAAAAGTGACGATCAAATTTGACAAGACAGGCAAATACAAGCCGACCACCTCAACGCTTTATAAGGCCGCCGGCGTCTACGACCCCGCCACCCGGGAGATCACGTGGACAGTTACCTACACAAAGGGCAATCTGGCGGGCGCCACGGAGTCCGATCCGCCCGTCGATATCACATACCCCTCCACGATCACATTTACGGACACGTTCGGCAACTTTGACCTCCAGATATATGTCTCCGGCTCGTTTGAAGTGAGATACGGAAGAAGCGGCTCGTTCGCCGCCGCGACTCCGGGCTTCACGGCAACGGATCCGGAAACCATTACATACAGCATAAATACGGACGCTGCGGCGTTTAAGGATCTTGAAGCTGGCAATACGATCACATTCAGGTATAAGACGACGGTACAAGACGCCTTTTTCCTGCAAAACGGCACACGCTCACTCACAAACACAGCTACCCTTCCCATCGGCGCCGGCGCGTTGAATCTCTCATCCACCAACAGCTGTACCTTTACCGAGGACAATAAATATCTGATCAAAAAGGATAAGTCAAACTACTATTTTCCCGCCGGCTCCGACAGGGCAGTCGTGGACTGGACAATCACAGTCAGCACGCGTAATTTGCCGTTCGCGACACTGTGGCTCCACGATCTGTTTGAAAATTCGCTCACTTTATACGGAGGTATCACGATAAAGGATGGCGCCGGCAACGTATTAACGCCGGTCACGCCTACGCCTGATTTGTCGGGTTTCACGAATATCGGCAGCCGGGGCGGATTGCCGACCGCCTACCTCCTTGCGGATTCCGACACACATTCTCTGACAAGCATACAGCTTCCGCAGAAAGGCGCCGGCGGCACGAGCGGCGGGTTTTATGATAAATACGTTATAACATATTCGACCTATGTGGAGAAATCGGTGTTTGAGACAAGCTCCATGGGGTCTGTCACTGCCGAAAACGTGGCGTGGCTCTGGTGGACGTGGCCTTCCGGCGGCCCCGGACCGGGTTGGACTCTTGACTGGAGCGTTGACATCCATAAAGTGGGCGCGGGTTTTGATACGCACATGATAAAGAAGACAGCCGGCGCGGCGGTCAACACAAGCCCCAACCATTACGCCACATGGGAGGTCACGGTCAACCCCAACAGAGTTAACGTGATAAGCGGTACGGTCACGGATACCCTGCCCGAGGGCTTCTATCTGCAGTCGGACAGCCTGACTTTAGTCAGCATAGACGGGCTGACACTTTCGGGAATCAACGCCCTAACGAACACGACCCTTAAAGCCGAGCTTCTGGCGAAATGGGAAGCGCTGGAGAATCCGGTGTTTGATAGCTATTTGATCAGCAATCCCGGCCCACCCCCTACCAGCTCTACCGAAATATGCAACGGTGCGCACATCCATGTGGCTACCGGCTACCTCTGCGACAGCTTTAAGATCGAAGCGGACGGACAGGCGACCGCCGAATGGGACGTCAGCGCTTTGGGTCCGCACACGGCGAAATATGAGATCAGAACTTACGCCGGCGGGGATTGGCTTTCGGCTAACCACGAGGTGGGCGCGGCCTCCGCGGTCAAGCTCGAAAACGAGGTTGAATTCAACGGCGAGATACGGCCGACCGTTCCGGGCCCGGATATAGCGGTCACGGACAAGTCGAAAGCCGAGATGTCCAAGGTGTCCAGTAAGATAATAGACAAGCAGGCCGTCAACATCTCGTATCACGACAACGGCCGGCCGGCAATCATCTGGGGCGTCATCGTCAACGACAACCGGCTCGTTAAGCCGGAGATCGCGGAAATAACGGATGTGTTAGACCCGTGGCTGGTGTTCGACAAGACTTACGGCGTTAAGATATCAGACCCGGCCGACGCGGAAAACGCGGCGGACCTTCCGCAGTCCGCGTGGAAACTCATCGATAACACTTTGACTGTCACCATCCCGCCCGAAATGGTGGACGGGAAGCCGGCGCTTGTCATGTTCCTCACCGAGATCGACGCGAACATGTATCCCGAGGGCGGAAATCCGTTTATGAATGACAAAAACAGGACGATAAAGGTCACAAACAGAGCCACCTTGGAGTGGGGATATCCCGGAGTCTCGCATGAGACCGAATCCGCCGAGGCCGAGGCCAACGTTAAAAACCTGATCATCGACAAGGTCGGTATATCGAGCAGGGAGGACGATACGCAAATCGAATACAGCATCGGCATTAACGCCCGGGGCCTGAGGCTCTACGGGGACGAGACAACGCAGGCTGCCACGCTGAAGGATTGGATACCCTCCGCGCTGCGGTTGGACGTCGCGAGCGTTATGCTGTATGAGGCCGAGATAGAAGAGGACCTCGGCAGCGTTATCAGAACGGAGTTCGGCGCCGAGGTGCCGAAGAGCCGCTGGAGCTTCACCTATGACCCGATCCCCGACGCCTCCGGCAAACGTCTCTTGACGGTCAACCTCCCCTTAAACTACAAAGACATCCCCTATCTCCTGGTCTACAAATGCGACTTGATAGCGGAGACGACCACCACCATAACAAACGAAGCATTACTCAGCGCATGGGGAATCTCGGGCGGGGTCAGCGACGCTTACGATCATCTGTTCTGGGTAACAGGGGGCGCGGTCGCCAACAGTCAAAAGGAAAAGGTACAGCTCAAGATCATAAAAGTGGATGAGGTCACGGAAGACTCGATCGAGGGCGTCATGCTCGGCATCTACGTTTCGGATACCAACGCGCCGGGCAACAAGCGCTTAGTGGACGCGGCCGAGACAAACGCTTCCGGTATTGCGGAGTTCTATCTCTACAAAGAGAGGACATATTGGATAGAGGAGCTGCGAGACGGCTTGGGGATCGACTACGGTCCCAAGGTCATAAGCGCCGTTTACACCGACAGCGAAGGGGAAAAAGATATGGACCTCCGTGTTCTCGGTCTGCCCGGCTGGGAGATACCGGAGGGCGCGACCGAAGCGGAGATAAAAATATCGAACTCGACGGAGCCGAAGCTGAACATTGAATTCTACAAGCAAAACAGCGATACCAACGCCGCCGTGAGAGGCGCTGCTTTCTCCATGGTCGGCGCCGACGGGACCGTATACGGCCCCAAAACAGCGTCAAGCGGAACTGACGGGCTCGTAAAATTCGCGGATGTGCTCAGCGGCATAAAAAGCCCGGAGCCCGCAGCCGGCAAAACGACCTACACTTTCACGCTGAAAGAAGACAGGGCGCCGAGCGGGTACATAAAGGATTCGAAGGTTTATAAGATCGTGCTCGAAGTGACGAGAAACGGCGCTTTGGAGATCACCGATATTGTGTGGAAAGTTTTCGAGCCGGATGAAGACGGGAATTATAATTTAACGGATGATTATATGGTTTTCAACAGCAAAAATATCGCGTATCCGTTTGCCGTAAAAAATACGCCGACGAGGCCGCCTTATTTCCCGCCGCCGGACCCGCCCGGGCCTCCCGGCGAAGACGACGATGACGATGACGACGACGATGATGACGACGACGTCGGCGACAACGACCGCGGCGACGACGACGATGATGACGACGACGATGACGATAACCCGCCGCCTCCGGGAGGAGACGACCCGGACGTCCCGCCGAATCCCACGGTGCCCGGCCACGAAATGGAGCCGATCTACGGAGACGACGGCGAGATCATCGGCTGGATCGAGTTTGACGACGAAGGAGTTCCCCTCGGCGAATGGCATTGGGACGACGAGCTTGAGGAATGGATTTTTGACGAATATCCGCCCTTGGCCATGATGCCCGCTACGGGAGACTACCGCATCCTGCGCTTTACGGTTTCCTTCGGCCTCTCCGCCGCCGCCGGAGTGATCACCGGGATAATAAGACGCAAGAGCCTTACAAAAGACAAACGCGGATAGACCGCAAATAAATAAATCCCGGGGCCGGAAGTTACGAAATCTCGGTATCGTAAGTTCCGGCCCCGGGGTTTATTCCCCCCCTGCCGGGGGATTCATCCGAGGGCCTGCGACCCTCGGGGTTGCCCTTTTATCCGGGGCGTCCCCCCTTTTCCAGAGGGCATCCCGGAAACTGTCCGAGGGCTTTCCCTGCCGGGGGATTTATCCGAGAGCCTGCGGCCCTCGGGGCTGCCCTTTTACCCCATTTCTTTCGTTTCGCCGAAAGAAACAGGGGTAAGCCCCAAAGAAAGGCGATTTGGGGTCAATACTGCGGCAATAATAAGAGCGCTTTGGGTCGCGT